>QWCK01000024.1_pt1 | contig 232810 bp, 221 predicted proteins | sample 1972571 | NCBI WGS metagenome assembly QWCK01 (sample SAMN09866710, study PRJNA288562) | Human gut metagenome isolate term2_stool, whole genome shotgun sequencing... | isolation source: gut | host: Homo sapiens | place: USA: California
GCGACCCTTGACGGGTTCTTTGAAAAAAATATTATTTTAGTGCTAGCAAATCATTCTTTTGTCATTTACGGTTTTATATGAATTTATTATACCAGGTTCTTCCGCTCAGGGTGACTGCAGTTGGGAAGGTCGAGAAATTACAAAGTAAACAATAAGGGTGACTGTAGTTGGGAAGATAATTGTAGCCTTCGTTTATGGAACCTAGGTTTCTGCTATGCTAAATTTAAAAAAAATTTTACACAGATTTGCATAATTTTATATTAATTATTGATGGTAAATTTTAAATGCTATACGTATAGCATCAAATTTTATTTTTCCATGCTATCCGGATAGCATCTGTTATAATATTATTATTAAATAATTTTAAGGAGTTAATATGGAAATAATTAAAATAATCTTGCCTATTGTCCTCTTTGTTTTAGCTGCGGTCTTTATTGTTAAGATGGCGAATAAAAATGCGAAACAAGACAAAGAGAACAACGAAAAAGATAACGAAAAAGATAATTACATGTCTGTGGGCATGGCGATTGGCATGTGTCTAGGTACTGCAATTGGAATAGCATTTGGTCAAGAAAACATAGCAGTATGTATGTCTATCGGTATGATGCTTGGAATGGTTGTTGGTATGAATATAAAGGAATGATCTTCCGATTAAATTTTGAAAAATTCTCATGGCATCTACTTTTGTAGGTGTTTTTTATTGCAACATTCTATACTTATTCAAAATTAAAAAAATCACCGGAGAATGTCCGATGATTTATTTTAAAAGTTTTTAATTATACTTTGCTCTATTTGCCTTTAGAACTTCTTCTGAATGTTTAAGTCTCTTTAGTTCTTCTTCGTTTAGATCAAGCTCAATTGCTTTTTCCATTCCATTCTTACCTATGATGCACGGGGTAGATAGGTAGATGTCATCTAGTCCATACATTCCTTCAAGTAGTGTTGCCACTAGGATGATCTTCTTTCTATCGTTTGCGATTGCATCGATCATGGAGCAAACTGTGCTTCCGATTCCGCATTGGGTGTGACCCTTGCCGTCGATTACTCTCCAGGCTCTTTCTCTTACAAGATTTTCTACCTTGTCCCTTGAGAAATCAATATTATTCGCCTTTACATAGTCGTCTAGTTTTACATTGTTTATAAATACATTTGACCATGCTACGAATTGGCTTTCTCCGTGTTCACCGATGGTGATTCCTCTCACGTCTGATGGGTCCACGTTTAAAATTTTAGAAAGGGTAGTGTTAAGTCTAACTGTATCTAGTGCAGTTCCTGAACCGATGACTCTTTCTTTTGGGAAGCCGCTGGCTCTATAAACTAAATCTGCCATAAGGTCACAAGGATTACCTACTACGATGAAGATTCCCTTGAACCCTGCTGCTACAATTTCTTTTACATAGCTTTCTGTTGCATCTTTAAACTGAACATATTCCTCAAGTCTGTCGCTTACTCCTGATAGATCTCCTGTTGCTGTAACGATTATGTCTCTATCTGCCATGTCAGCGTAAGATCCCCAACTCATCTTCACAGAGTGAGGATAGAAGCTGGATGCGTCTTCAATGTCCATGGCTTGTGCCTTTGCTTTTCCTTCAATTATATTGTTGAATTTTATATCTGACACGATGCCGAGTCTTGCTGCTGTATATCCAACTGCAAAACCTACTGCACCTGAGCCAATGATACCTAATTTCATTTTTTCACCTCGGTTAACATTATAACAAAAAAATATTTTGTTTGAAAAGATTATTATTGAATGAATTGAAAATAAATTATAGATTTTACTAAGTTTTTAATTTAAATTCGAATACCTGATAATTGTAAGTAAGCCAAATTTAAAATATAATAAATTTATAGATACAAATTATCATTTAAATTTAATTTGAAGATTTGCTTCCGTTAATTTATAAGAGAGGTTGAAATGAATTTTATAGATATAAATAATGAAAATAAAAATGTAGTACTACTCATCCATCCCATATTTTTTACTCCAGAAGGAATGAAGAAGATGGTAGCAGATCAAATGTCTGATAAGTACAGGTACATAGTTCCAGAATTATCATGCCACGGCAGTTCCACAGACAGGTTTGAATCTGCAGAGGCCGAGGCAAAGAAAATTGCAGATCTTCTGATACATAATAATATAGAAGAAATAGATTTAGCATTTACAGCGTCCCTAGGTGGAGCGGTGCTTTTAAATCTTTTAAGTGACAAAAGAATAAAGATAAAAAAATGCATCTTCGAAGGGTGCAGCTTTACTCAAAGGACAAGATTTTTGGAAATAATCGTTAGAAAAACGGTCATCGGTTACTGCAAAAAATCTAAGAAGGATAGAAACTTTGCTTTTGACTTAGTTGCAAAACAAACTGGAGAAGAGTTGGCAGAGGTAATCGCAGATTCTTTTATAAAGATGGATGAAAGGAGTGTCAAAAATATTATTCACACCTGTGGCTTTGTGAAGATACCAGACTTATCCAAAGAAGATCAAGAAAAATGTATTTTCTGCTACGGATCGGAGGATTACACTTTAAAAGATGCAAAGAAGATCATGCCGAAAAGATTATCAGAAGCTAAATTAAAAATTTGGGAAGGCTACAATCATTGCGAAATAATTGCAAAAGACAATGAAGCTTATTGCAAATTCTTGGAAAGTGAAATTTAATTTTAAGACTTGATTTTGTTATTAAAAATATTTCTAAGAGTAGATTGAAAAATTATATCTTTAATTTTTATAAAATATTACTGTAGTTATTTGAACATTATCAATAGTGCTTTTAAAAATGATTTTGATAATGTGATTATTTCAATAAAAGATAATTCTATTATCAATAAAAAAATAAGATGATAGTGATTTTTATTTAAATACAGTGTATAATGTAAGTGTAAAATACTTGTAAAATATTCGGACAAGTACAATTAAAATAAAAGGAGAGATTATTATGAACAAAAAATTAATTAATTTAGGAGTAGGTCTTGTAGTAGGTGCGCTAGGTGGCAAAGTTCTAGCTTCACAAACTGCTAAGAAGATAGCTGTAAGCACTGTAGCTGGCGGTCTAAAAGTAAAAGATGAAATTGACAAAACCATTGAAAATGTAAAAGTTTCTACCGAAGATATCATTGCTGAAGCTAAAGTAAAGAAAGCTGAAGACGAAAAGAAAGAAGCAGAAAGAAAAGCTCAACTTGACATCGAAAAAGTTGCTGAAGCTGAAGCTGAAGAAGAAGTAGAAGCAAAATAATATGATAGCAAGTATTGCTAGTAGAACCCTTGGCAGATGCCGTTTCAACTACGAAGGTGTGATCGAGGATTCTGATGTAAACAAAATAAAGTACAAGGTCGAAAAGTTAGAAGGGGTTAAATCATGTAAAGTTTCGCCCCTTGCAAATTCGATTATTGTAAACTACGAAGAAGAATACTTGCCTAAGGTAGCAAGATTTATTATGGATCTTGACTTAGAAGAGTTAGCTGATTTTGAAATAGATGATGTGGACTTCGTGCCTCAAGAGGAAAGAGAACTTTTCCATATACTTCGCGATGCAATGTATAGAAGAATTTTCTTCGCGCATATTTTGCCAATGCCACTTAGACCAATCGGTGTCATGATAAAGGCAATTCCATATATCAAGGCTGGACTTAAGAGCCTAAGAGAAGGCAAGTTAAATGTAAGCGTACTTGATGCAACGGCAATTGGAGTTTCTCTACTAGACTGTGAATTTGGAGACGCGGGAAATATCATGTTCTTACTTGGACTAGGAGAAGAACTAGAAGATTACACACTAAAAAAATCAAAAGACAATCTAGCGCAATCACTTAGATTAAACGTTGAGCAAGTATTTGTAGTAGAAGGTGACAAAAAATATTTAAAGAAACTTGAAGAAGTAGAAGTTGGTGAAGAAGTAGAAGTTACCATGGGATCTACCATCCCAGTAGATGGTGAAATCACAAAGGGATTCGGAATGGTAAACGAGTCTTCATTAACTGGGGAATCTTTAGCGGTTAAGAAGACAGAAGGAAGCACAGTTTTCGCAGGAACAGTTTTAGAAGAAGGAGCAATCCTCGTTAAGACTAAGAAGAAGTACGATGACTCAAGAATCAATCATATAATAGAACTTATCGGCGAAAGCGAAAAGAATAAGTCAATGGCTGAAAAGAAGGCAGAATCCATGGCGGACTCAATTGTCAAGTATTCATTCTTGGGAGCAGCTGCAACATATCTATTAACTAGGGACTTTATAAAGGCAAAATCATTCTTAATGGTGGATTTTTCATGCGCACTTAAACTTACCATACCAATAGCAACCATGAAAGCAATATCATCTGCATCAGAAAGGGAAATCCTTGTAAAAGGCGGAAGATATTTAGAAAAACTAGCACAAGCAGATTCTATAATATTTGATAAGACAGGCACTCTTACCAAGTCTCAACCGACGGTACAAAAGGTAATTGCATTCTATGACAACGATGAAGATGAATGTCTGAGAATAGCAGCATGTCTTGAAGAGCATTTTCCACATTCAATAGCAAATGCGGTGGTAAAAGCAGCTAGAGACAAGAATCTACATCATGATGAGATGCATTCAAAACCAGAGTATATAGTTGCCCACGGAATTAGATCTACGATCGATGACAAAGAAGCTTTAATAGGATCAGCTCACTTCATACTAGAAGATGAAAATATAGAGATAGACGAAGTGCAAAAGAGAAAAATCGAAGAGTTAAAAGAAGATTATTCGCTTCTATACCTAGCATACGATGGCAAACTCATAGCAGTAATTTGCATCGATGATCCAATCAGAGAAGATGCCAAGTTTACAATAGAAGCACTTAGAGAACTAGGATTTAAGAGAATAGCCATGCTAACAGGAGATGCAGAGAACTCAGCAAGAGCAGTAGCAGAGACCTTGAACATAGATTACTATCAGTCACAAGTTCGACCAGAAGATAAGAAGAATTATGTGGATAGAGAAAAAGAAATGGGTCGCACAGTAGTCATGATAGGAGACGGAATCAACGACTCAATCGCCCTTTCATCAGCAGATGTAGGAATCTCAATGCACGAAGGAGCGGATATAGCAAAAGAAATAGCAGATATATCTATCAAGTCAGACTCATTAAAAGAATTAATCGACGTAATAAAAATATCAAAGATTTTGGAAAAGAGAATCCATAAAAATTACAGAAATATAATATCTTTCAACGGACTTTTGATAGCACTAGGAGTAACGGGTCATTTGACCAACACAAACTCAGCGTTTCTTCACAATGCATCCACGGTGGCAATAGCAGCAAGAAATATGAGAGATTATAGAATTTAAAATTTTAAAATTTTTACCAGAGACGGTAATTCGTCTCTGGTTTTTTATTTAAATCTTTTAAATTGGGGCATATTATATATAAAAGAACCAAGGCGGTGAGAACATGGCTAAAAATTATACAAAAGAATTGATCAGAAAAGAATTTATAGAGCTTTTAAATAAAAAACCTATTCATAATTTAACTGTAACTGAACTTGCTAGAAAATGCGACATTGAAAGGAAGACTTTTTACTACCACTATGAAAATCTAACGGAACTTGTTAAAGAAATCTTTCAAGAAGAGCTCTCCATGGTGGTGGAAGAATTCAATGAAACTCTTTCTTGGGAAGATAGCTTCATTTTAGCTGCGAAGTTTATCCTTGATAATAAAAGGGCTATTAAACATTTGTATCAGTCTGATTATAGGGAAGATGTTGAAAAATATGTGTTTTCTATTGCTGGAGAAATCATGTATAAGTATGTAGAACGTGCGTCCGAAGAAACCGATGCAAAGGATGTTGACAAGAAACTGATTGCATATTTTTACCAATGCGCTCTTAGTAGTGCTCTTATTCAGTGGGTTGCTACAGATATGAAGACTGATCCTACAATCATGACCAATAGAATTGGTAAATTAATGGATGGAAATATTCTTATGTCGCTTAAGAGAAGCGAAAATTTAGAAAGTATTGCAGATAATTTTACACAATTTATAGATCTTGTGTAAATTTTACTCAAGTCCTAAGTTTTGGGAAATGAATTCACTCTTTAAAAATGTTTTAATGTATTTAGAAGAAAAAATTAAATTTTTTAAGGAGGATATTATGAAACTTAAAACTTATGATGAAAGACTTACCCTTACTAATGGTGATTTTCAAAGCCTAGTTAAGGCTAGAAAACCAAAGGGAATTGAAGAGAAACAAGCTTACCTAATCGGAACTGGCATTGCATCACTAACTGCTGCTTGTTTTTTAATTAGAGATGCTCACATGGAAGGAAAGAAGATTACATTTCTAGAACAAATGGATATTCCTGGTGGATCTCTTGATGGAAATTACATGGAAACTAGAGGATATGTTGCTCGTGGTGGTAGAGAAACTGGCGCCCACTTTGAATGTCTATGGGACATTTGGAGTTCTATTCCAAGTCTTGAAGATCCAGAGATGAGTATACTTGATTCTTATTTCTATACCAACTATGATGATCCAAACTACAGTAATTGCCGTATTACTCATAAACAAGGAGAAAGATACGACGATGGCAAATTTAATCTAACCGATGACCAAGTTAAAGAAATTGCAAAACTTTGTTTGACAAGGGATGAAGAATTACAAGACTTAGCAATTGACGAAGTATTTTCAAAAGGTCTTTTAAACTCTGATTTCTGGACATATTGGAGAACTATGTTTGCTTTTGAAAACTGGCATTCAGCTCTTGAAATGAAGCTTTACTTAAATCGTTTCATCCACCATGTTGGAGGTTTAACAAATCTATCTGCTCTAAGATTTACAAGGTACGACCAATACAATTCAATCGTAAGACCTATGGTTAAGTATCTTGAAGACCATGGCTGCAACTTTAAGTACAATATCAAGGTCACTGATGTGGACTTTGAAATCTCAGAAAATAGAAAAGTTGCTACTAAGATCATTGCAGAAGACAAGAACGGAAATGACAAATCAATCGAACTAACAGAAAATGATCTACTATTTATTACCAACGGATCTATGACAGAAAATTCAAGCTATGGCGACGACAACACTGCAGCTGAACTAAGTGATGAACAAACAGGTTGCTGGGAAATGTGGAAAAACATTGCGAAAAAATCTGACGACTTCGGAAACCCAGAAGCATTTTGCTCAGACGTTGAAAAGAGCAATTGGGAGTCTTGTACAGTAACTTGTCATGATGATTCAGTGCCAAAATATATTGAAAAGATTACCAAGAGAAGCCCTTACGGTGGCAAGACTGTAACTGGAGGCATCGTAACCTGTGTTGACTCAAGTTGGTTAATGTCTTGGACCATCAATAGACAAGGTCAATATCCTGATCAACCAAAAGACGATGTGGTTGTGTGGGTATATGGACTATTTACAGATGTTGAAGGGGACTATATCAAGAAGAAGATGAGAGACTGCACCGGAAAGGAAATCACAAAAGAATGGCTATACCATATTGGAGTTCCTGTAAATGAAATCGACAGACTTGTAGAAACTTGCACAGCAGTACCAGTAATGATGCCATATATAACTTCTCAATTCATGCCAAGAAAGTTTGGAGACAGACCATATGTAGTTCCAAAGGGAGGAGTAAACTTTGCATTTCTAGGTCAATTTGCAGAAACACTTGACGATCCAGGAAGAGATACAGTATTTACTACAGAATATTCTGGAAGAACAGCTATGGAAGCAGTATACGTACTATGCGGAGTTGAAAAGTCAGTGCCAGAAGTATACGCATCAAGGTATGATATAAGATATCTATTAAATGCAATGGTGGCACTTTCAGATTACAGAAAACCAGAACTTCCACTTAACGGAATAGAAAAAATGAAGTTAGCAAAACATATCAAAGGAACAGAAATAGAAGATATGTTGAAGGAATTTAACATAATTTAAAATAGATATTTAGATTAAAAAAGGGACCTAGGTCCCTTTTAATTTTTATACTAAACAATTATATTATTTAATTTTTAACTTCATCACCGAGATGGCGAAGTTTGTCTATTTGATCTTCACGGCCTAGGACTATTAGTACATCGCCAATTTGAAATGTATAGTTCACTGGAGGGTTAAATAATAATTTTTGGTCCTCATATTTTTTAATCGCTAGGACGATAAGTCCCGTCTGCTTTGGTATTTCTGCCTCGATTAAATTTTTATTTTCGAGATATGAATCTTTAAATACGGTTACTTCTTCTAGGTCCAGTTCAATGTCTCCGACCCTTGCAAACACATCGAGAAATGAAATTATATTAGGCTTTACTAGTAGGGCAGCCATTCTCTTGCCGCTTATTTCTGTGGCTGAGAGGGTTTTGTTTGCTCCTACTTTAAGTAGTTTTTCGCTGCCAGATTTCGAAGTTGAGTTTGCGATTATATAGATTTTGTCGTTTAAATTCCTCGCAGTTAACACTGTTACAATATTGTCCACTTCGGAATCCATGGTAGTCACAAGTCCTTTTGCAGTGGCAATACCTGCTCTTTCTAAGATTTTCTCTTCGGTGGAGCAGCCTTCAATGACCAATATATTTTCGTGACTATAGTGATCTAAATCTTCATAATTTGAAGTTATGACCACAAAGTCAAGCTTGTCATCTATAAACTTTTCTATTATAACTTCTGCAATCTCACCAGAGCCGCAGATAATGTAATGATCATGTAGTGCAGATATTTTCTTGTCCATTTTTCTCCCCTTCCATAATTCTGTCATCTTACCTTCGACAAAAAAAACGACCAAGGTAGTAAAAGCGTAGCCGACTATACCTACTCCCAAAAATATAAGTATCACCGAAAATATTTCCGCCTGTGAGTCCATCGCTGCAACCTCGCCAAAGCCAACTGTTGAAATGGTGATGACTGTCATGTATAGGGCATCGACAAAATTAACTTTTAATAGAATCATGTATCCAATGATTCCAATAATAAGTAGTGTTGCAAATATTAAAAATATTTACTTAAGTTTTTTTCTTTCTTCCATAATATCTCTCCGTTAAATGAATTATAATATAGTAGTTGAGAAAATACTACAGTTTAATATATTAAAATGAAATATTTTATAAATGAGGAAGATAATGAAAAAATTTGTAGATTATATATTAATTTTTCTGTACTCAGTTCTTATGTTTTTCATTTGGAAAATTTGTAAGTACGGTTCATGGAGATACTGGATCAACTGGATTATACCTGTTTTATTTTTAATTCTTGTATGTTTTATTTATAAGGTTTTGAATAGAAATAAAGAAAGTAGCAGAAATACTAGAAAAATAAAATTATATATTTTTGTCATTGTTACACTTATCTTTGGTGGAATGATTGTCCACACAGCCATTCCTTACAATGGAAAGCTATCTTGGAAAGTTGACGAATTTTTAAACCATAAGAGAATTAGATACGTACACAGGAATATATTCGACGATGGTATCGAAGGTCTTTTTGAAGATTTAGAAAATAAATTTACTCTGCCAGATAAATTATATGTAAATGACGAACTTCTTATAAGATTTGACGGGGACGGAGAGATTACCAAGCTTGAAGGAATGATTTACGGGAAAAATGAAAATGGAAAGATAAATTCATACCTCCTTTCTTTTAAAAATAAAAAATTAGAGGTTTGGATAAACAAAGACGCTGGGCTTGGAATAGATGAAAGTAGATCGCTAGAACCTATGATTAAAGTGATGAAGAAATCAAAATACAAAAGTGAAATTGACGCTTGGAAAAACATCTATGGTGACGTGGATTTCGGAATTATTTATTATGGAAAGAAAGAATTTTTCTATTCAGATGGCATCAAGGTCCTAGGATCTAAGAAAGAAAATTTTGATGTAATTAAAACCTTGGACCATGGTGGAGAAGTTAAGGCGATTGCAATGTCAGTTTTCATTCCAGATAGGGGTGATGTTACTCCAATTAGATACATTATAGAGCCGGAGTTAATTTCTTCTGAAACTCGAAATGCACAGATGGAAGAGGAAGTAATCGAAATGAGCAAGGGTGAAGATTCTTGGACTCTTGATAATAATACCGGTACCATGTACACATTTGTGAAAACAAATAAAAATATCGGTTTTAGATTGGTGATTACCGATGCTGCCCTAGGTTCTAGATTTTATAAACTTGAAAAGACTTCCGATGGCGGCAAGACCTGGGAAAATATTAATTCCAATCCGTTTTTAGATGCTACTGGTGTGGCGGAGGGAATAGAATTTTTAAACGAAAATTTTGGATTTGCAGGGCTTCAAGGAGGTTCTGGTGAACATTCTAAGATTTATGTAACCAGAGATGGTGGAGTAAGCTTTGAGATGATTGAGATTCCTTATGAAAAGGCTTATAATCTGCCAACGAAAGAAAAAGATTATGGACTCACTATAGAAGACTATAAGTATATGAACATGCCGAAGTTTAGAAATAATAAACTGTATATTCTAGTCACACCAAGCTCTTTTGAAGAAGGAATAGAATTTTATTCGGAAGACGAAGGCAAAACTTGGGATATTTCCAAGTAAATTGTATATAAAATGTAACCTTATTGATACTAAGTTTTAAATACTTATAGATTTGTCTATGTTATAATTTCTTTAAACAAGGAGGATTAATATGAAAAGATTAATTGCGATGGCACTTGCATTTGTACTTACAATCGGTACAATTTCATTTGCAAAAGAAAATAAGGAAGCTGTAGGATATGAAAGAGTCTTCGGAAAAGTTACAGAAGTTTTAGGAGAAAAGGAAGAAACAGAAGTCCTAGTACAAAATGAAGACCAAGAAAAATCTATGGAAGAACTATACCTATACACAGCTAAAGTTCCTGTGCTAGATTTAAAGACTGGTAAGTTTGTAGAAAATTACAAATTTAAAAAGGGAGATATGATTGAGTACTTTTACAAAAAAGATACTCCAATTATGCAATCTTTGCCAGCTAAATTAAACCCTGACTTCATAGCTATAAATGCAGAAGAAGGAGAATTTTCTGTAGACGTTGACCATTTCAATGAAAAAGGCAGGGGAGTTTCAAACAGAGTTCAAATTAACCTTGATGTTGAGATGAATGTAACTGATTTAAACGGAAAAGAAGTAGGAAAATTTGAAGAAGGTGATTACGCAGTTATCTATAGAATTGCTACTGCAAGTTTGCCACCTATTGCTACTCCAGAAAAGATAATTGCATTAGATGCAAAAGTCGATGAATCTAAAGACTCAATGAATGATGGAGAAAAAAATATCTATCTTAGAAAGCATTACGAAGAACTCGGTGCAAAGGTAGAGTGGAATGGAGAAACTAGAACAATAAAAATTTCTTCAAATGACAAGTCTGTAGAAATCGATGTTAATAGAAAAGAACTTACCATTGAAGAAAGAGTTTTGAAGATGGAAGGATTTAAGATTTTTGAAGGATCAAGCTTAGTTCCAGAACAATTTATAAATAAAATAGATAATTATCTTCTAAATAAATAATTTAAGTGGTGCATTATGCACCATTTTTAATTACATCTATGAAATCGTTTTATTATTACTACATTTTGGGTAATATATAAATAAGTATAAAATACAAAGGAGTTGCCATGGAAATAATAGAAGTTAAAGACGACTTACAAAAAAAAGAATTACTAGATTATCTTCCAAATGTTAAGTGGGGCGAATCACAAGTGCTTACAAAGGCGATAAAGAACGACGAGATTGATGAAAAACTTGGAAAGGATGCCAAGATTTTCTACGCCAAAGAAAACGGGGAAGTGATGGGTTTTTTTACATTGGTAAACCAAGATTACATACCACTGCCACAATACGATAGATTCATCGCGATGATTTATGTGGATCCAAAATATAGAAATAGAGGATATTCGAGAGAATTTATAAAGCATGCAGAAGAAGCAAGTGGAGTTGATAAGATTCATCTATTTACGAAGATAAAAGGTCTTTATGAAAAGATGGGATATACATTGGTTGAAGAACTATATGGATATATCCACGGAGTAGATTATTTATATGAAAAGGAACTCAAGTAAGCGGCATCATTGGTGTCGCTTTTTAATTTGGAATAATAATATAGAGTAGTTTATTTTTTTTGATGTATAATAAAACTAAACAAATAGATACATAGGAGGTAAAAATGTTTACATACGAATTTGTGGATGTAGAATTAAAGGGTGGACTAAAAGCTGGAAGAACAGATGGATTTGAACACTGCAAGGAAGTCATAGTCGAAAAAGCAAAAGAAGGCTGGGAACTTATTCAAGTATTGCCGGTAGGAAATGAAAAAACAGGAGCGTATTCAATTCAAAAGTACACAGTGATATTTAAAGTAGAAAAATAGTTTGAATTAAGAAATAAGAGGTAAGTGAAAGCTTATCTCTTTTTAATTTGTAGTATATTTTATAAACTTTAAAAATTAGAGAGATCCTTCGAGTCCAAAGGTTATCACCTTTTACGCTCAGGATGACGATGTAGAGGGACAGACATGTATAAGACTTTATAATCAATCAAGTTTTTCCGTGCAGAGCCTTCGGCTGTGGAAGCAAAATGCTTCCGCTACGGGGACTACCTCTGAAACATAAATTTCCCACGGCTAACGCCTGAATTGAGAGAATATAATATATAGGTTTATGGAAGCTGTTAGATTCCGCTACATAATAACCCTTCCAACCACAGTCACCCTGAGCGGAAGAGCCGTTAGGCTCTGAAGTCGAACGGGTCTAACCTCTACAGAGCAAGTCATTTAAAATGAAACCAATAATAATTTTTACGCTATCTGGATAGCATCAAAAATAACTTCACGCTATCCGGATAGAATTTAAATATAAATAAATATTCTTTGTATAACCTAACCAAATTTTTCTCTTTAAAACCATAACACTTACAAACTCTCTAATCGACAATATTTCTCATTGTTTCTATATAAATTTTAAGGGTAAACTATATGAGAAAATATAAATTTAATAGAAAGAAATGATTTTATGAAAGAGAAGAAAAAACTAACAAGCTCACTGATTTTTATAATTTTATTTGGAATTGTCAGCTTATTTTCCGATATGACACATGAAGGGGCATCGAGCTTAAGAGGGGTGTATCTTAGTCTTCTTGGTGCTTCTGCTGGGACCATCGGGTTTATTTCTGGATTTGGAGAGCTTATTGGTTATTCAATGAGATATTTTTTCGGAAAGCTTACTGATAAGACTCATAAGTATTGGGAGATGACCATATTTGGATATATCCTAGACATTTTGGCGGTACCTGCTCTTGCCCTTGTAGGTGAAGATGGTTGGATCTACGCCTGCGGTCTTTTGGTAATGCAAAGGATGGGAAAGGCGATTAAGAAACCTGCCAAGGACACAATTATGTCATTTGCCGCTTCACAAGAAGGCGCTGGAAAGAGTTTTGCAATTCAAGAGATGCTCGATCAAATCGGAGCATTTTTAGGTCCGTTTTTTCTATATATTGTGATGCTATTTAAAACTGACGGTACAGATTTTGAAATTTATTCGAGATGCTTTGCATTTCTTGCTATTCCTGGTGCGATTACGATTATTTTGCTTCTATACACTAAGAAGAGATTTCCAAACCCAGAGCATTTTGAGCCAGAGCCAAAAGAGTATATTCCTTTTAAGATGAAGGATTCTTTTATCTTTTATATTATTGGAATCAGTCTATTTTCTTTTGGGTTTATCGACTACTCGCTGATTATTATGCATGTTTCTAAAAATCTAAATACCTTAACGAGTGGAGTGGGACTTATTAATATGGAAACTATTCCGCTTCTATATGCAGGAGCCATGCTTGTAGATGCTTTTGCTGCTCTATTTTTCGGATATATGTATGACAGAAACGGCGTAAAGGCGCTGGTTGTATCGACTATTATATCTGCACCTTTTTCACTTTTTATCTTTGGATTTAATAATATTTATGCAGTGCTATTTGGAATTGCACTTTGGGGAGTGGGAATGGGAGCGCAAGAATCAATTCTTAAGGCTGCTGTCACTTCTGTAGTACCTAAATCAAGTAGAGCAACTGGTTACGGGATTTTCGAAATGTCATTTGGAGTTTTCTGGTTCTTAGGTTCATGGCTTCTAGGCGTTCTTTACGATGTAAATATCACGAGTCTTATAGTAGTTTCAATATTTGCACAACTACTTGCCATACCATTTTATTTCAAGGCATCAAAGGCTAATCGAGCATAAAAAATATAAGATAAGGAGTTTTAATTTGAAAGATAAATATTCTAGAATTATCCATCCTTTAGAGCCGCTTTACGATAAGAATTCCAAGATTTTGATCCTTGGCTCATTTCCATCGGTAAAGACAAGGGAGTATGGATTTTTCTACGGTCATAAACAAAATAGATTTTGGAAGATAATGGAAAATTTGTTCGATGCAAGTCTAACGAGGGATATTGAAGAGAGAAGAGATTTTCTTCTTAGCCATAATATTGCAGTCTTCGATTCTATTTACGCCTGCGATATTATAGGTTCTAGCGATGCGAGTATCAAAAATGTAGTCCCATCTGATTTAAAAGAGGTGGTAGAAGATTCAAAGATTTCAAAAGTCTTTTGTAACGGTGGAACTTCCTTTAAATATTACAAAAAATATCATAGAGATATTCTTGGAATAGAAGCGATACAGCTTCCTTCCACAAGCCCTGCCAACGCAAGATACAGCTTGGAAGATTTAATTGAAGAGTGGAAAATAATACTTAAATATTTATAAATCCTGTGCCAAATGACACAGGATTTTTTATACTTGGTATTTAATTGGTTTGATTATATATTTATTTACAAAGTAGATGCCAAGTGGAAATACGAGTCCTTCCGCAAATGCGAGGACATACCACAAGAAGTAATCAGGCATTAACGCTCTACATATAAACATAACGAGACTTACTACAATTGGAGTTCTAAGTACTGAAAGAGTCGTTGCTATTCTTCCATGACCAAGACTTGCAAAGAATGTGATCATAAGACCATTTAATCCAATAAGAGGATATGCCCATGAATATCTAGCTAGAGCTATGGAGGTTTCATGGAGAATGTCTGTGCCTTCGTCTAAGAAAATATTGACGATAGGTTCTGCAAATCTGTGGGCTACAAATATAAATACTACGCTGATTAGAAGAATGGTGACCACTCCGCGCTCAACGAACTTACGAATCATTTTGTATTCTCTCTTGCCGTAATCAAATGAAAATATAGGAGCAAGCCCTTGAGCAACGCCGGTCATGGTGACCGTTACAAGTACTGATACATAAGAGATAACTGTGTATGCGATGACCGCATTTTCTCCATATACTTCGAATAGATTTCTATTGAATAGAAAAACTGTAAAACCTATGGCAATTTCTGAAATTGCATCGCCGATACCAAGAGGTAAGGTTGATTTTAAAATAGAAAAATCAAAATTCTTAACAAATTTTATCCTTCCTTTTTTTCTTGAAAAGTACAGAATAAATGAAAAAGAACTAATAGCCTGAGCAATTCCTGTAGCAAGTGCAGCTCCGAAGATACCCATATGAAATTCAACTATAAATATATAGTCGAGAAGAATATTTGAAATCGCAGCTATTATGACTGACACTGCAGATATGTGTGGTGAGCCGTCTACTTTTACAAGCACTTCCAGCTGGTAACTGAGCATAAAAAATACGCCAAAAGGAATTACAGTGGATAGATATTCTTTTACGAAGCCTTCAGTTGATTCGCTTGAGCCCAAAATAATTATAATTTTATCTAGAGAAAAAAATAAAACTAACGAAAAAACAATTCCTACTATTATTAGACTAACCACAGAAGTAGAGAATATTACATTCGCTAGGTCTTTGTTACCCTTTCCTAAGTTCATGCCGACCTTTGCCTGGGTACCTATGCTAAAAAGAATTCCAGTAGCAAAAAATATTGTAAGAATAGGCATGGAAATATTCACAGCAGAAAATTCAACCTCGCCTACATAATTTGAAACGAAAAATCCATCGACCATGCTATAAAGGGCGAACACCCACATGGATAGCACAGATGGAATAATAAATTTTAAATATCTTTTCATATTAACACCTTACTATATATTATCACAGTTTATTTTCCTTGAAAATGGGATTAAATGGATAATTTTACACGTTAGAAGTTTAAAATATTTTCGCCTGGGTATTTTATAAACAAAGGAGGCAGTATTATGAAACGTAGATTTAGTATATTACTTGCTCTTTTAATGTTGTTATCACTTACAGCATGTAAAGAAAGTGGAAATGACAAAGGCGCAAGCGCTAAACCAACCAAGTTTAACGAAGAAGAAATAGAGTCTGCAATCAAAGTAGTAAAGGATAATTTCTCTTTTCCAGGCTCAGAGTTAAAGAGAGTTCGTTACGAAGAATCTAAATCTGAAGAAGTAATCAAATCATTTATGGAATATGGTAAAGGCAAAGACACAGATATAGATCCTAATAATGTAATTGTAATATTTACAGACTTTGACATAACTGGTGAAAATCCTGTATTGTCACAGGGAGAATACAAGGATTACAGCTGGACCTTGGTTAGGGCAGATAAAGATAGTGAATGGAATATTGAAGATCAAGGATATTAAAATGTAAAAGGTAAGTCGAAAGGCTTACTTTTTATTAAATTAGGAGAAAGTGAGCATATGAACGGAATTATAGAATTTCCACAAGCCAAGAAACTTAGAGAAGATATAGAAAGACTTAAACAAGAACTTTTGGACTTGGTAACTGAAAGGGACGAACTAAAATTTAATATTTGTAAAAATATAAAGATGGACTACATGCTAGAAATCGGATATATCGAGTACAAAGTCTATGAAAAATACTGTGAATATGCGCGCCTCAGAAGAAAGAAGGAACTTATCCAAGTTCGGAAAAACCGTGGTGAAGAGGTGGACATAGATGAGATAGATCGCATGCTAGATAGAGAGTTCGAAGATTACATACATAAATTAAATGAAAAGATAAGAGATATAACAGAAGCTATCGATAGATCCAAGATGGAGAGTCTATCCGAAGAAGAAACCAAAGATTTGAAGAGAATGTACAAAGAGCTTGTAAAGAAACTTCATCCCGACTTAAATCCAGATTTGACAGAAGAACAGCTGGAAATGTTTTATCAAGTGGTGGATGCCTACGAAGTAGGAGATATCATCACCATTAAAATCATCTATAATTTGGTAGGTACGAGCGAAATTTTTGATTCTAATGAGTCCACATTGGACAAACTTGTAAAAGAGAAATCAAACTTGGAAAAGATTGTAGAAGAAATAAAGATGGAAGTAGAACATATAAAAACCACTCCACCATATATTTTTAAGTATTATTTAGATGATGAAGAGAAAAAGAAGGAAAGAATTAAGGAACTTGAAGAAATTTCAGCAGGATATGATGAAGCCATAACTATTTTAAAAGCCCAGATTAAAGAAATGTTGGTGAAATGATGTCAGATATTGTTAAAAAGGATGATGGAGGACTACTAGAATTTCTCCACTCTGCAAACTTTAAAGATTTACCTAAACCATTTGCGGTAGATATATTTCTATTTGAAACCTATGTTGCAGGAACAAGCTATATAGAAAATATTGAGCTGCTTGAGCCTATGTTAAATATAGAAGATAAATTAGTTTTCTATAGGGAGCCAAACAATCCATACGACGAAAATGCAATACGAATAGAAACTCTAAACGGAGATAAGATCGGATATGTGCCGAAGAAGGACAATCCTATCTTCTCAAGACTTATGGATGCTGGGAAAAATTTATATGGTATTCTTAAAAAGAAGGAAAAATTAGATTCATGGCTTAAGATTGATATTGAGATATATCTTTACGAAGGATGAAATGATTAATAAGATTAGGAGGTAAAAATGAGTAATATGGTTAAAAAGCATTTTAAGTTATTTATTTTCTTGTTACTGCTACTTGTTCCAGTAAGTGCAAGTGTCGATGCACCAAGAATATTTGTAAATGGGTATTTTGTTGATTCTGATGCAGATCCAGTAATTGAAAATGGAAGGACACTCGTTCCAGTTAGAATTATTTCAGAAAAATTGGGATATAAGGTGGATTGGGAAGAGAGTACCAAAACCGTAATAATTTCTAATGAGTCCAAAAATATTAAATTTACTATTGGAAGAAATACATATACAGATAATGAGATAGAAATACCATCTGATGTAGGAGCAAAGATTATAAATAATAGAACCATGGTTCCTATAAGAGTCATAGCTGAAGCTTTTACACAAAATATTATTTGGGATAATACAAATCGAGTAGTAGTTATTGGAGAAGGCTATCAAGATCAAGCTAGTTCCACCTGCACATTTGAAGCTGCAAAAGTAACAAGGGTGATTGATGGAGATACGATTGAAATCGATAGAGGAAAAGGAGTAGAAAAATTAAGATTTATACTTGTGGATTCACCGGAGACGAAAGATCCTAGGAAGCAAGTGGAGTATTATGGGAAAGAAGCTTCCAAATTCACTACAAAGTGGCTTGAAGGAAGAACAATCTATTTAGAAAAGGATGTAAGTGAAACCGATAAGTACGGAAGACTTCTAAGATATGTTTGGCTTGTAAAACCGGGAACAGATAATCCAACAGAAGAAGAGATAACAAGTTTTATGTTTAATTCATATCTATTAAGAGATGGATACGCAGTGGTTGCACAGTTTCCTCCAGATATTAAATATGTAGAAATATTTAAAACTTTTGAAACCTATGCAAGAGAGAAAAATCTAGGACTTTACGGCGTGCCGATTACAGCGAAAACTAAAACTGCAGAAAAACAGCACAAGAACTTGATTGAAAAAGACGGGCAATATTTGGCTTCAATTTATGCTCCAAAAAAAGGAGAAGTTGACAAATATAACTTATCTTCAGTTTATGAAGTGTCTTCAAAAGGAGATTTTCTTATAGTAAAGGGCTCTTTTAATTATAATAAAGAGATCAATTATTTTATGAGTTCTGATGACGAAATACTTAAAAATAGTGAATACACTTTTAAAATAGATAAATCCACAAAGTTTATGTCTGTTGGAGGAACAGCTGAGCCAGAATATATGGGGCTGGAAAGATTTTTAAGGTATTTCAAAGAGGCCAAAGATTCTGGACTGGGATTGGATATTTATATTGAAAATGGAGTGGTAAAACAAGTCTCCATATCATCATAGGGAGTTATTTGTAAGAATAACTTTAAATAAAAAGAGAAAGATATACCATGTGCCAACTGGAAGAGACTATAAAAAAGTACTTCTTAAGAATGCAATTTTCTTTGATACAGAAGAAGCTATAAAAGCAGGGTATGTAAGAGCACAACAATAAAAATAAATAAAAAATATCTTAGATAGGAAGTAAAAATATTTCCTATCTTTTTTATTTTTTGAAATCATATTTTTGTAGGAAAAACCTATTTTTACATAAAAATGCAAAAAAATTTTTAAAATTTAAAAAAATCATAAATATTAAAAAATTTTTGAAATTTATCACATAAACTTGTTAAAAAGACTAGTATTTGGAACGAATGTGTTGTAAAATATAGTTAATGGGAGAGTAATGGAGTGAATTCACACTTAATGGAGGAATATGTATGTTGATTGGGGAATACAATCTAACTTTGGATGACAGAGGCAGAATTATAATTCCATCTAAACTTAGAAGCGACCTCGAAGACTCTTTTGTAATGACAAAAGGGCTTGATGGCTGTATTTTTGTGTACCCAAAATCAGAATGGGAAGTCATCTCCAAGAAGGTTAGATCCCTTCCTCTAAGCAGCAAAGAGGCACGTGCTTTCCAAAGATCCTTCTACTCCAAGGCTGTCCTAACAAATCTTGACAAACAAGGAAGAGTGTTAATTCCTCAGAGTCTTCGTGATCATTCTGGACTAATAAAAGACGGAATAATCGTAGGCCTCGATGTAAGAGCAGAAATCTGGTCACTAGAAAAATGGCAGGAAATGGATGAAGATTTAGAATCTAGCTACGAGGACAATGTTATGACCCTAGGTGGTGAGATGCTATGACAAGTTTTGAACATATTCCAGTACTCTTTGATGAAACCATAGAAGGTTTAAATATCAGAGAAAACCACATATATATGGACTGTACAATTGGCGGTGCAGGCCATAGCAGTGAAATTTTAAAAAGGCTAAATGGTACTGGTCTTTTAGTTGGAATTGACCAAGATGAGTTTGCACTATCTTCATCAGAGAAGAGACTAAAAGAAATCGGAGATAATTTCAAACTATTCAACAATAACTTTGAATTCTTTAAAGAAAATCTAAATTCGATTGGAATATCAAAGGTAGACGGAATTCTTTTAGATTTGGGAGTGAGTTCCCACCAATTTGATGAAGCATCTCGAGGATTTTCATATAATTACGACGCACCACTTGATATGAGAATGAATAAATCCACCATCATCACTGCAAAAGATATAGTTAACACCTATTCAAAAGAAGCTCTTACAAAATTGTTCTATGAATATGGGGAAGAGAGATGGTCCAAAAGAATAGCAGAATTCATTGTTAAAGCTAGAGATATTAGGACCATCGAAACGACATTTGAATTAGTAGACATAATAAAGGCTGCCATTCCAAAGGCGGCTAGAAGTGGAGGACCACATCCGGCTAAGAGAATATTCCAAGCTTTGAGAATCGAAACAAATGATGAGCTTGGAGTGCTTAGAAGGAGTCTCGGGGATATGATTGAATCTCTAAACCCAGGAGGTAGGATCTGCGTAATATCATTCCATTCGCTGGAAGACAGGATAGTAAAAGATACATTTAAGTACTATTACCTAGATTGTATATGTCCACCGGAAGTGCCTATATGTACATGTGACAAAAGAAGAGAGATAGAAATAATAACTAGGAAGCCGATTACCGCATCTAAAGAAGAATTAAGTGTAAATAATCGTGCTCATTCAGCTAAACTTAGAATTGCTGAGAAGCTAGAGGTATGAAATGAAAAAGAAAAGAAGAAAAACAATAAGAAGAAAAATAAATATCCCTCTTGTACTAACAGTTTCTATTGTTATAATATTAATTGGAACTGTTTCAATTTTAAGATCTCAAATAACTAAACTAGACAATGAAATCATAGCTCAACATTCACAAATAAAAGACTTAGAAGAAACTAAGATGTCACTTGAAGGAGAACTACAAGGGATAATCAGTTCCAACAACTTAAAGGAAGTTGCACAATACAGACTGGGAATGGTTTATCCAGAAGATAATCAAATAGTTTATATAGATGTAAAAGATGATAAGCAAAAAAGCGATGTAAAGAACAATGTATTTCTAAGTCCTATTGTTTCAGTTTTGAAGTCATTTACTAGAAATTAGGAGGCACTTTTGAAAAAAAGGAAAAATAAGACGACCAGGAGCAGTTTTAAAGGCGATATACGGACAGTTTTTAACCGTAGAATTTTCTTTGTACTAAGCTTCCTGGTTTTATTTTTTATATTACTAATATTTAGGTTATTTTATATACAAATTTTTAAATCAGAAAACTTGACTAAACAAGCCCTTAATCAGCTAACTAAAAAGGAAGCGATAAATTCAAATAGAGGGCTTATATATGATGCAAATAAAAAGATCCTAGCATTAAATGTGTCCAAATCTAAAATTTACTATGACTCTAACAATATAAAACCAGATAAAGGCATGCAAAAAGGGAAAAAAGAGTCTGAAGAAGCATATAAAAAGAGAATGGATGAATTTGCTGCAATAAGACAGAAGAGATTAGAAGATGATGCTAGGTATTTTTCAAATATTTTAAATCTTGATGAAAAGGAAACCTTAGTTAAGATAAGTAAAAATAAGAGAGTTACCTTAGCAAAAGATGTAGATAGAAAGATAGCTCTTGAAATTAGAGAACAAAAGAATAATTGTGTAAGTTTTGATGATTATATAAAGAGATTCTATCCATTTGGTAGATCTATGAGTCATGTACTTGGATTTCTTGACAATGAAAATTACGGTATCTACGGACTTGAAAGGCAGTTCGACGATGAACTTGTTGGGATAAAAGGTAAATCTATAAAGATTAAGGACGAGCAGTTAAAGCAAATTCCAATGACAGATGAAATGCAGTACGCACCACAAGATGGTCTTGATCTTGTAAGTACTATTGATGTAAACATACAAGGATTTGCTGATAAAGCTGCAGAAGAATCGAAAAAGACAACTGAGGCGGAAAGAGTAACAATCATCGTACAAAATACCAAGACTGGAGAAATCCTAGCCATGGTAGATAAAGACGATTACGATCCAAACTACCCAAGACTGCCAGTAAACGAAAAACAAGAAAAAGACTTTAAAAATATGACGGATGATGAGTTGTTACAGGCATGGAGCGACAACTGGAAAAACACCAGCATAGAGAACCAATTCGAACCAGGTTCTACTTTTAAACTTATAACAGCTGCTTCCGCATTGGAAGAAGATACCACAAACTTACAGAAGACCTATACTTGTCCTGGAGTATTGACAGATATGAAGGGTGTTAGAATTACCTGTACATCCAGTAATAGAGGACCAAGAACTCTTGCAGAAGCAATGGAAAGGTCTTGTAATATCTCTTTTGTTAAGATAGGTAGAGAACTTGGACCAGAGAAATTTCTTGAGTTTATAAGAGCTTTTGGATTTGGAGAGAGAACAGGAATAGATTTAAAAGGAGAAGTTAAGGGAACAATCCCAGCTTCGCCTGATCAAATATCTAAAGTTGCTATTTCAACCATAAGTTATGGTCATGGTATAGCAGTAACTCCCATCCAACTTGTAAATGCTGTCTCTGCCATAGGAAATGGAGGTTACTTAAATAAACCTCTAATAGTAAAAGAACTTGTAGATAAAGATGGAAATGTTATAGAAAAATTCAAAAAGACCACTTATAGAAGAGTTATTTCTGAAGAAACTTCTAAGACTATGAGAGAGCTTATGAAACTTGTAGTTGAACAAGGAACTGGAAAGTATGCAGCTGTACCTGGATATAAAGTTGGAGGCAAGACAGGAACGGCATATATAGCTTCCTCAAGTGGTGGTTATGAAGATCAATACTATGCTTCTTTTATTGGGCTAGCACCTATTAAAGATCCAGTGATAACAGTGCTTGTAGTAGTTGAAAAGCCAGTTGGTAACTTCTATGGGGCAACTGTAGCTGCACCAGTAGCGAAAGAAGTAATGCAAGAGACTTTGGAATATTTAAAGATTCCTAAGACAGAAAAGATAGAAGAAGTTGACAACAAAGAAGAAACAGTGGTGCCAGATGTAACTGGAAGACTAGTTATGGATGCTGGTAAGATTATAGTAAATTCAAACCTCAAATTCTCATCTGACAAATCAAAGATTACAGAGAATTCAGTAGTAGTTTCACAAAAACCTGCAGCTGGAGAAACTGTACCTCAAGGAAGTATAGTGGATATAACTGTCAACGAAAGCACAGAAAAGATGGTTCCTATATTAATAGGAAAGAGCAAAGAAGATGCAACAAAGATACTTTCTGAACTTGGAATCAAGTATAGAATCGAAGGAGAAGGTTATGTAACTAGTCAATCTATAAAACCTAAGACCATAGTTACAGAAGAAGTGTTAGTTTTAACCACAGATAGAGACTTCGACAAAGTAGAAGAATCAGTAATCAATAATGATAAAAACAATAAAAATAAAAATGAAGACAATAATAACAATTAGGAGCATGTGATGAAGTATTTAATATCATTTGTACTAGGAGCCGTGATATCACTTATATTGGGACCTATAATAATACCGTTTCTAAAAAGTATGAATGCAGGACAAAGCATAAGAGAAGATGGACCAGAGAGTCATTTAACAAAAGCAGGAACACCAACAATAGGTGGACTTATATTTCTATCTTCGTTTTTAATAGGAAACATAATTATGACTAACTTTTCTGTAGATTTTTTAATCGTTTTATTTGCAACATTGGCATTTGGAGCAGTAGGATTTATAGACGACTATATCAAGGTAGTAAAGAAGAGAAATCTAGGACTTACAGCTATACAAAAGTTAGTACTTCAAATACTATTCTGTTTAGTAGTTTTATACTTTCAATATAATTCAAAAGAACTTTCAACAGAAGTTTATGTTCCTTTTATAAAGAAAATGGTGAGCTTTAATTATTTTTATATACCATTTATAATCTTTGTAATAGTTGGAGTCGTAAACTCTGTGAACTTAACAGACGGATTAGATGGACTGAGCTCAGGAGTAACAACTATAGTCTTACTATTTTTTGCAGCAGTTGCAATTAAATTTGAAAGATATTCAATAGCTATAGCTTCATTTGTACTAGCAGGAGCTTTAGTAGGATTTTTGAAATTCAACAAATTTCCAGCAAAGGTTTTTATGGGAGACACAGGTTCATTAGCACTAGGTGGAGCGGTAAGCTCAATTGCGGTACTTTTAAATATTCCTCTTCTACTTCCAATAGCTTGTGGAGTATATTTTATCGAGACACTCTCAGTAATTTTACAAGTTCTAAGTTATAAAATAAGAGGAAAGAGAATATTTTTGATGTCACCACTTCACCATCATTTTGAACAAAAGGGTTGGAAAGAAACTAAAGTTGTAAAAGTATTCTATCTTGCACAGTTAATACTTTGCGTAATCGGATACTTACTAATTATTTAATGGTAAAAAAATGAAAATTTTAATATTAGGAACTGGAACTACAGGTAAATCTATCTATAAATATGCAAAAAATCATAATATAGAAGCTTATATATTTGATGAAAGAGAAAATTATGATGGATTCGAAAAAGAAGATATATTTAACGGAGATTTTTCTGAAATTGATTTTGCAGTTAAAAGTCCAGGGATAAAACCTGAGTCTAAAATAATAAAAACATTAGAAGAAAAAAACATAAAAATAATTTCTGACATAGAATTTGCATCATATTTTTATAAAACTAAGGATATAGTTGCGATTACAGGCACAAATGGAAAGACTACGATAACTACTCTTGTTAATGAAATTTTAAATAAGGTTGGACCTTCCTATGCAGTTGGAAATATAGGAGTAGGAGTAATGGATGTAATAGATTTAGATCCAGAGTATATAGTTTGTGAAGCTAGCTCCTTTCAGCTTGCATATGTAGATAAGTTTAGACCTCATGTGGCAGTAATAACAAATATAACTAGTGATCATTTAGATTGGCACAAGACTGTTTATAATTATAGAGCAGCAAAAGAAAATATCTATAAAAATCTTAATGAGAATGATTATTTGATTCTAGGAGCATCTTGTGACTATGTAAAGACAATAGATTCAGGTATAAAAAATACTTATTATTACTCATACGATTATCATAATAAACTAGGGTTGTTTGTGAAAGATGGAGAAATAGTTTATAGAAACTTTGAAGGAAAATTAGAAAATATAATGAAAGTCGAAGATGTCTTTATTAAGGGAAGACATAATATTGAAAATGCTATGGCAGCTATACTTTCAGCATATTTTCTAGGTGTAAATATAGAAACCATTGTAGAAACTATTAAAAACTTCAAAGGCGTAGAGCATAGAATTGAATTTGTAAAAACAATAGATGGCATAAGCTACTACAATGACTCCAAGGGAACCAATCCTGATAGCACCGATGTAGCTCTAAAAGCATTTGATAAATCCATTTTAATAATGGGTGGATATGATAAGGGATCGGACTTTAAAAATCTATTAGAAAAAAATAAAGATAGAATCGCATCGTTAGTCGTAATGGGTGCTACAGCAGATCTTATTATAAAAGAAGCAACAGAAATAGGAATTTCATATACTAGAGTTAAAGATATGGAAGAAGCTGTTAAATTAGCGACTAAAGAGGCTAAAGAAAACTTAGCTACAGTTCTTCTTTCACCAGCTTGTGCATCATGGGATATGTATCCTAATTACGAAGAAAGAGGAAGACACTTTAAGGAAATAGTACTTGGATTGGAGAGATAATTTTGAAAGATAGACTTTTCAAAAATGTAGATAGAACTTTATTAATTGTAACAATAATATTAGTTCTATTTGGAGTGGTATTTATAACTTCGGCTGGGATTCCAAACGGAGTTAAAAACCATGGAGATGAATATTATCAAATAAAAGCTCATATTCCGCTACTCCTAATTGGAATAGTCGTCATGTTCATAGGCATGAATTTAACGAGAAGACAACTTCAGTTTTGGGGAGTAATAGGATTTTTCTTGTCCTTAATTGCTGTGGCATTACTATTCACTAGCCTTGGAAAAACTGAACATGGTCAAGTAAGATCCATAATAATCCCTGGAATCAATAAAGGTTTCCAACCTTCGGAGTTCATTAAGATAAGTTCTATTATATTTTTTGCAAGCTTTCTATCAGAAGTTAAAAATAAAATTGAAGATTCAAAGACTTTTATATATGCGTTACTTGTAATGGGAGTTTCTGTTGGGCCGATACTATTTAAAGACTTTTCAACGGCTGCAGTAATAGGGGTAACTCTTTTTATAATGCTTTTTTCTGCAGGAATGAAAAATCATCAATTCATAGTAATATTTGCAATAGCAATGGTAGTATCATTTTTATTCGTAACCAAGTACGGATATAGAATGGACAGGTTCAAAGGATTCTTCTCAGATGAAATGAATAAGGAAACATATCACCAATTCCAATCTCTCTACGCAATGGCAGTAGGCGGACTTTTTGGTGTAGGATTATTTCATTCAAGATTTAAATACAATATATTCGCAGCTCACTCAGACTTTATTATCGCAGTCATAGCAGAAGAGATAGGTCTGTTTGGAGTCGTTGCTGTTATTATTTTGTTTGTAGTATTTATATATAGGGGGTATACTATATCATATAGGGCTGAAAACTATTTTGATAAACTTGTTGCCTTGGGAATAACTTCCTACATAGGTGTTCAAGCTCTATTTAATATAGCTGTTGCCTGCAAATTTATGCCAGCTACAGGGATTACACTTCCTTTTGTATCATATGGAGGTACATCAATTATTGTTGCGCTAGGATCTGTAGGTATATTACTAGGAATTTCAAAACGAGGTTAAAATGAAAATTATAATATCAGGTGGAGGAACTGGAGGCCATATTTATCCAGCCCTTGCCATAGTTGATGAAATAAAAAAAAGAGATAAAAATGCTGAAATTTTATATGTCGGCACAGAAAAAGGACTTGAAGCAGAAATAGTTCCGGAACATGGAGTTCCATTTAAAACTATTACTGCAAAAGGACTACCTAGAAAAAAACTAAATATGAAGACATTTAAAACTGCTATGTCTTTATATAAAGGTCTTAGACAATGCGACAAGATAATAAAAGACTTCAAACCAGATGTTGTTATAGGTACAGGAGGGTTTGTAAGTGCTCCAATAGTTATGAAAGCACAGAGAAAAAATATCCCTACTGTGATTTCTGAGCAAAACGCATACCCAGGAGTAACAAATAAAATACTTAGTAAAAAAGCACAACTTGTTGCGATAAATTTTGATGAAGCTAAGGAATATTTTACTAATGACAATATTGTATTTACAGGTAACCCAATTCGATCAGATTTTGAAAAAATAGATAGAGATGAAGCTTTTAAAAGACTTGGAGTAAAAGGCGACATGCCAATTGTGCTTTCTTTTGGTGGATCAGGTGGACAAGAATCAACCAATGATGCCATAATAGAAATCATAAAAAGCAGAACTGAGCTGCCTTTTAGGTTTATCCATATAACAGGTAAAGTTCATTATGAAAAATTCATGGAAGAGATTAAGGGAATAGAACTTCCAGAAAATATAAAAATTCTTGACTATTCTCACAAAATTCCAGATCTTTTAAAAATTTCAGATTTAGTCGTTGCATCATCATCAGCTATGACACTTGCAGAAATATCGGCAGTAGGAATAGCTAGCATCCTTATACCTAAATCATATACAGCTGGAAATCATCAGTATTTTAATGCTAAATCCTATGAAGATAAGGGAGCTTCTGTAGTTATAAAGGAAAGTGATCTAAGCGGAGAAATTCTTTTAGATACTATAGAATCTTTACTTAATAATGAAAAGAAACTTAAGGAAATGGGAAATTCATCTAAGAAGATGGCATCTATAGATGCTGTTGAAAAAATAGTCGATGAAATTCTCAAATTAGTGCATGAAAAATAGACGGGTATCGCAGAGAATAAGAAGAAAAAAACAAATGAGAAAGAGAAGAATTATTTTTATCTCGGTTCTCATAATTTTGTTTTTTTCTTTGATACACTTTTCTGGTATCTTTAGGATTAACAATTTAGATATAAGCGGCAACAATATCGTAAAAAAATCTGAAATCGAAAAAGTTTTAAACGAATCAATAGGGAAAAACTATCTATTTTTAAATAAAGGAAAGAGAAAAAAATCCCTTTTAAAAATACCATACATTAAAGATGTTAAACTTTCTTATAAATTTGGAAACACACTAAAAGTGGCTATAGATGAAAGACAAGACTTTTTACTTATAAAAGGTGGAACCGACTACATAGCTGATAGGAATTTGAAGATACTGGGAGAAAAAAGTAGTACAAAGGATGAACTTATTACTGTAGAAGGGATTGACACAAATAAATACGAGGTAGGAGCTTATCTTTTTAGAAATGATGAAAAATTAAAAGAGCTTTCTTCAAAACTATTAGAGTCAAACGTCATTTTTGATATTTCCTCAATCAAATTTTACAAAGATAGCTGCGAATTTACATTAAAGGATGGAATCCTAGTTAAATTTGGATCGGTTGATAACTTTGATTACAAATTAGAAATGCTTGAAAAGATCAGAGAAGACATAAAAAATACTGGAAAAGATGTAGTCTCTATAGATCTTTTTTCAAATGAAAATCCAATAGTTACATTAAATGGTATATAATAATAGATAAGTGTTGAAAAACAGTCATTTAGTATTGACTATTTAGTATTTTACTAATAAAATATAAATATATAAAGATGAGGAGGAAGTTATGTTAGATTTTGAGTTGGATCACGATGAATTCGCTAAAATAAAAATATTTGGAGTTGGCGGTGGCGGAAATAATGCCGTTAACAGAATGATTACTGCAGGAGTTAAAGGTGTAGATTTCTATGCTTTAAACACTGATAAACAAGCTCTTAAAAATACTCTTGCGGACAATAAAGTACAAATCGGAGAAAAAATAACTAAAGGATTAGGAGCAGGAGCAAACCCTGATGTAGGAGAAAAATCTGCTGAAGAATCTAGAGATGAAATAAGAGAAGCTCTTGAAGGTGCTGACATGGTATTTATCACAGCTGGTATGGGCGGTGGTACTGGTACTGGCGCAGCTCCGGTAGTTGCAGAAGTAGCACAAGAACTTGGACTTTTAACAGTAGGTGTAGTTACAAAACCATTTACTTTTGAAGGTATCAAAAGATCTAAATCTGCTGAAAGAGGTATTCAAGCTTTAAAAGATAAAGTTGACACACTAGTAATTATTCCAAATGATAGACTTCTTGATATTTCTGACAAGAAGACTTCTTTTGCAAAAGCTTTTGAAATGGCTGATGAAATTTTAAAACAAGGTGTTCAAGGTATATCTGATCTTATTTCTGTACCAAACCTTATTAATCTAGACTTTGCAGACGTTAAAACCATTATGGAAGATAAAGGAATCGCTCATATGGGTATAGGTATTGCATCTGGTGACGACAGAGCAACAGAAGCTGCAAAACTAGCAATAAACTCTCCTCTACTAGAAACTTCTATAGAAGGTGCAAAATCAGTACTTATTAATATTACTGCAGGAAATGACCTTGGAATATTTGAAGTTAATGAAGCTGCTGACCTTATCCGTGACTATGTTTCTGAAGATGCCAATATCATATTTGGAGCTGGTATCGACGATACATTAAAAGACAGTGTCAAGATTACAGTTATTGCAACTGAGTTTGAAGATGAAGATAATGGAAGAACTTCATTAAGAACAGATTCTATTAAAGAAACTAGAGCACCAAAGGCTAAGAAAGAAAGCACAAGTGACCTAGATATTCCAGAATTTCTAAAGAGAAGATTTGAAGATTAAATTAATAGATTTTAATGGGTATCTAAGGATACCCTGTTTTTTTATTTTTAATAAATATTTTAATAATTAAATATAATAGAGATTATATTTTTAAAAAAGGGTGATAATATGAAATGTCCATTCTGTGGAAGTCTTGATTCAAAAGTTGTAGATTCAAGACAGACTGATGAAGGCTCAATTATAAGACGAAGAAGAGAATGTCCAAGTTGTAAAAAAAGATGGACTACCTATGAGACAATTGAAGAAACTCCTCTTATAGTAGTAAAAAGAGATGGAAATAGACAGACCTTTGATCCTGAAAAAATACGAATAGGTATTATAAAATCATGTGAAAAAAGACCTGTTAACATAGAAAAGATTGATGAGATCGTAGATAATGTTGAAAAAAGTCTTAGAAATACCATGAAGAGAGAAATTTCTTCTGATGAGATAGGCGAAATAGTTATGGAACATCTAAAGGATCTTGATAAAGTTGCCTATGTAAGATTTGCATCAGTATATAGAAATTTCACTGATTTAGATTCTTTCTATAAAGAGTTGGAAAAGATTCAAAAGAGGGAAGACCATGGATCTATTTGATCTTGCCGCAGAGAATAGAAATAAATCTAATGCTCCACTGGCAGAGAGAATGCGTCCTAAAAATTTAGATGAATTTGTAGGACAAAGTCACATTGTAGGTGAAGGAAAGTACCTAAACAGAGTTTTAAAATCAAACAGAGTTTTTTCTATGATATTCTATGGACCTCCAGGAGTTGGCAAAACTACACTTGCAGAGATTTTCGCAGGTCTTTCTGGTTATAAATTTGTAAGGATTTCTGCTGTCACATCAGGAGTTAGAGAACTAAGAGAAATTTTAAAAGTTGCAGAAGATGATTTAAAGTTTCATAGTGTAAAGACGATTCTATTCATTGACGAGATTCATAGATTTAATAAGTCTCAGCAAGATGCACTTCTTCCATTTGTAGAAAAAGGACTGGTTACGCTTATAGGAGCAACTACTGAAAATCCTTACTTCGAGGTAAATTCAGCTCTTCTATCCAGATGCCAAATCATAAATCTTGAACCATTGAAGGATGAAGATTTGCTTAAATTAATTGACAGAGCATTGACAGAGGAGAAAGGCCTTAAAAATTTAAATATAAAATTATCTGAAGATGCTAAGAAGACACTTATTCTTCTTGCTGGAAATGATGCAAGATCTCTACTTAATAACTTAGAAATTGCAGCATTATCTACAAAGAGCACAAATGGAGAAATAATAATTAACAAATCGGATGTCGAAAACTCCGTTATGAAGAAAAAAGTTCTCTACGATAAAAATGGAAATTCGCACTATGATAATATCAGCGCATTTATAAAATCAATGAGAGGAACGGATCCAGATGCTGCTGTTTTTTATCTCGCTCAGATGATAAACGCTGGAGAAGATCCAAAATTCATCGCAAGAAGAATGATTATTTTTGCTTCAGAAGATATAGGATGTGCAAATCCAATGGCTATCCAAGTAGCTGTTTCTTGTTTTGATGCAGTAAATATAGTGGGTCTTCCAGAGGGAAGAATTATCTTATCTCAATGTGCAATATATCTTGCAACCAGTCCAAAATCAAATGCATCATATATTGCAATTGATGAAGCTCTTCATGATGCAAGAGAAGGCGATTCTTATACTATTCCAATGTATCTTAGAGATAAACACAATCCTTCAGTAGATAACGAAGAAGCGTATAAATATCCTCATAGCTATGGAGGATATGTAAAGCAGGATTATCTACCGATAGAATTTAGAAATAAAAAATATTACAGGCCTAAATCTTCAGGAGAAGAGAAAAATATAATCGCATTTTTGAAAAGAATAGATGAAAATTTGTAATTTTACAAAAATTTATATAAAATATTATAAAATAGATTAGGAGGAATTATGGTTATAGACATTCAAAAAGTACTAAACGATAAAAGTTTAATAGATAAAGAAATTACTGTAGCTGGATGGATTAAAACATCCAGAGTTTCTAAAAATTTTGGGTTTATAGAACTAAATGATGGAAGTTCTTTTAAATCACTTCAAATTGTAGTTGAATCAGATTTAGAAAATTTTGAAGAAGTGAGCAAGTACACAATTTCCAGCTCGATAGAAGTTATAGGTACTGTTGTTGAGTCACCAGGAGCTAAACAGTCTGTAGAGCTTCATGCAAAAGAAATAAAATTAATTGGACTTAGTGACAGAGACTATCCGCTTCAAAAGAAGAGACACACAATGGAATACTTAAGAACTAAGACACATTTAAGACCTAGAACAAATACTTTTAAAGCTGTGTTCAAAGTTAGAAGTTTAATTGCCTATGCAATTCATAAATTTTTCCAAGAAAATGGATTTGTATACGTGCATAGTCCAATAATAACTGCTTCAGATGCTGAAGGTGCAGGTGAAATGTTCCAAGTAACCACACTTGATTTACAAAATGTACCTATGGTCGATGGAAAAGTTGATTATAATGAGGATTTCTTTGGAAGAGAAACTCATCTAACAGTAAGTGGACAACTAGAAGTAGAAGCCTTTGCCCATGCGTTCAAAGATTGTTATACTTTTGGACCAACTTTTAGAGCTGAAAATTCAAATACAGCAAGACATGCTGCAGAATTTTGGATGATTGAACCTGAACTAAGTTTTTGTAAACTAGATGGTATGCTAGAAAATGTAGAAGAATGTATAAAATATGTTATAAGTTATGTACTTGAAAACGCACCAGATGAAATGGAGTTTTTCAATCAATTTATAGATAAGGGACTTTTGGAAAGACTTAACTCAATAGTAGAAAAAGATTTTGGAAAGGTTACTTATACTGAAGCAGTGGAAATACTAAAGAATTCAAAGAAAGAATTTAAGTATCCAGTTGAATGGGGAATAGATTTACAAACTGAACACGAAAGATATTTAACTGAAGAAGTATTTAATAAACCTGTCTTTGTAACCGATTATCCAAAAGAAATAAAAGCATTCTACATGACTCAAAATGATGATGGCAAGACAGTAAGAGCTTCTGACTTACTAGTTCCAGGAATTGGAGAACTTGTAGGTGGTTCTCAAAGAGAACACAGGGTAGATGTGTTAGAAAATAGAATGAAGGAATTAGGACTTGATACCAGTGCTTATGAATGGTATTTAGATTTAAGAAGATTTGGAACAGTAATAACTTCTGGATATGGAATAGGATTTGAAAGACTTGTAATGTACATTACTGGAATGAAGAATATCCGTGACGTAATTCCATTCCCAAGAACTGTTAATACAGCAGATATATAGGTGAGATATGAAAAAGTATAATCCATTAGAAATAGAAAAGAAATGGCAAGAATATTGGGACGAAAATAAAACTTTTAAGACAGATAACGATCTAAATAAAAAAAAGTTTTATGCCCTTGTTGAATTTCCTTATCCTTCAGGACAAGGACTTCACGTTGGCCATGCAAGACCATATACAGCACTTGATGTAGTTGCTAGAAAGAGAAGATTACAAGGAGAACAAGTCTTATTCCCAATGGGTTGGGATGCTTTTGGTCTACCAACAGAAAACTATGCAATAAAGAATAAAATTCATCCTAAAAAAGTAACCATTGACAACATTCATAACTTCAAAAGACAACTTAAATCAATAGGATTTTCTTTTGATTGGGATAGAGAAATAGATACAACAGATCCAGAGTACTACAAATGGACTCAATGGATATTTTTGCAACTTTTTAAACACGGTCTAGCATATAAACAAGAGATGCCTATTAACTGGTGTCCTTCTTGTAAAGTAGGTCTAGCAAACGAAGAAGTTGTAGGCGGATGCTGTGAAAGATGCGGAACAGAAGTTGAAAGAAAAGTTAAATCACAATGGATGCTTAAGATAACTGATTACGCAGAAAAATTACTAGAAGGACTTGATGAAGTTGACTTCATAGAAAGAGTAAAGACTCAACAAAGAAACTGGATTGGTAAGTCAGTTGGAGCAGATGTTAAATTTAAATTAAAAGACTTAGATGAAGAGCTAGAAATCTTCACGACTAGACCTGATACTATATTTGGAGCTACCTACATGGTAATATCTCCTGAACATCCACTTATTCAAAAATATAGAGATAGAATAGAAAATATCGAGGATGTAGATAAATATATACAAGAAGTTTCTAAAAAATCTGATTTCGAAAGAACTGAACTTTCTACAAATAAGACAGGTGTAGAATTAAAGGGAATCCATGCAATTAACCCAGCAAATGGAAAAGAAATACCTGTTTGGACATCAGACTACGTACTAATGACTTATGGAAGTGGTGCAATAATGGCGGTTCCAGCTCATGATACGAGAGACTTCGAATTTGCGACTAAGTTTGGTTTAGAAATAATCCAAGTAATAGAAAGTAAAGATAGCGATGAACTACCAATGGTAGCAAAAGAAAATTGCACTATCATCAATTCTGAATTTTTAAATGGATTAACCGTAGAAGACGCAACTGAAAAGATAATTAAATTCTTAGAAGATAAAGGTATTGGTGAGAAGAAGACTAACTATAAATTGAGAGACTGGGTATTCTCAAGACAAAGATATTGGGGAGAACCAATTCCAATAATTCACTGCGATAAATGTGGTTACGTTCCAATGGACGAAAAAGATCTTCCACTAAGACTTCCAGAAGTTGATAATTATGAGCCATCTCATGATGGAGAAAGTCCACTTTCACATATGGATTCATTCGTTAATACAACTTGTCCAGTATGTGGAGGACCAGCTAAGAGAGAAACAGACACCATGCCTCAATGGGCAGGATCATCTTGGTACTTCTTAAGATATATAGATCCTCGCAATCATGAAGCTCTAGCAGATCCAAAACTTTTAGAACACTTCTTACAAGTTGACTGGTATAACGGAGGAATGGAACACACAACACTTCACTTACTATATTCAAGATTCTGGCATAGATTCTTATATGATATAGGAGTAGTTCCAACAAAAGAACCTTATAAAAAAAGAACTTCCCACGGAATGATTCTTGGATCAAACTCAGAAAAAATGTCTAAATCAAGAGGTAATGTCATAAATCCAGACGACATTGTAAACGAATATGGAGCAGACACTCTAAGAACATACGAAATGTTTATGGGTGATTTTGAAAAAGCTGCCCCATGGAGCACAAATGGAGTTAAGGGAGCTAGAAGATTCTTAGAAAGAGTCTATGGATTAACTGAAATATTAAATGAAGAAGATGGATATTCAAAGAAATTAGAGTCTTCAATACACAAGACAATTAAAAAAGTTTCAGACGATTATGAAACACTTAAATTCAACACAGCGATAGCAGCTCAAATGAGTTTATTAAATGAATTTTACGCTGAAGGAAGCATAACTAAATTAGACTTTGAAACACTTCTTATTCTTTTAAATCCAGTTGCTCCACATATAACAGAAGAACTTTATCATGAAGTTCTCGGAGGTTATCTAAACGAAGCAAACTGGCCAGAGTATGATGAAGAAATGCTAGTGGATGATGAAGTTGAAATACCAGTTCAATTCAACGGTAAAGTAAGATTTAAAATAATAGTGCCAATAGATGCTACTGAAGAAGAAGTATTTGAAAAAGCAGAATCTTGTGATGAATTTAAAAACTGGGTAGAAGATAAAAAGATAGTTAAAAAAATCTATATAAAAGGAAAAATATTAAACATAGTAATTAAATAATATTTATTAAGAGCACCCGTATGGATGCTCTTAAATTTTACAAAACAAAAGGCTCTAAAGATTTTATTCTTTAAAGCCTTTTTTTATCCTTAAATTAATATTTATAAATTTTATATTATCTAGTTTTTTGAAACTCTATTTTATAATCTAGACCATCGAAAAACTGCATAGCGTGTTCTAAATCATGATACTTAAAGCCTTGATCAAAGGCATCTTTTCTCTGTTTTGAAGTTCCATGAGTGAAATTATCCGCATTAATTCTTTGTCCACTCATCTTCTGTATTCTATCATCACCTATTGATGCTGCGGCATTCATTGCTTCTTCGATATCGCCGCTTTCAAGATATCCTTTTTCTCTAATGTAGTATGCAAAAAGTCCACCGAAATAATCAGCTTGTAGTTCCATAGCTACAGAATATTTATTGTATTCTTTTTCTGAAAGTTTATTTCTCAGTGGCTGAACTTGATTAATAACATTTAATTGATTTTGAACATGGTGGCCAACTTCATGAGCAAGCACATATGCAAAAGCAAAGTCACCATCTGCACCAAATGTATTCTTTAAATCATTGTAGAAAGAGACATCGATATAAACTATCTGATCTAGTGGACAATAAAATGGTCCCATATTCGATTGAGCAACTCCACATCCAGATTGAGTAGCATCGTTATATAAAGTCATCTTAGGTTCTGTATAACTTAGACCGTATTCACTAAACTTTTCATGCCAAACATCTTCAGTGTCTGCAAGCACAACAGATAAGAAATCTTCAAGTACTGCCTGTTCTTCAGTTCTTTGAGCAGGAGTAGTATTAACTGGTGCGTTGTCCTTAGGAAGATTTGAAATATCTCCACCAAGAAGTACATATAATAAAAGTATTACGATTCCACCAATTCCACCACCGAAAACAAGTGGTGATCTAGGACCTCCACCTCTCCCTACATTGCTACTTTTTCTTCTTCCTTGCCATTTCATTTAAATTCCTCCTAAAATATATCTTATATATAATTTACCCCTAATTAAGAATTAAATCTAGTTATTAACTTAATAATAATTTTAGTATAAGATAAGCTCTTATTTTAAAGATTTTAGTTGATACTAAAGATTTTATATGTTAAGATATTAGAGGTATTAAATGACACACATTTTCTGACGATACTCAAGTTGCCTAAATGGTCTGAGATCGGTTGACGAAAATGGAGGAATAAAAAACGGAGGTGTAAAGATGTCAGTTATATCAATGAAAGCACTCCTAGAAGCAGGAGTACACTTTGGACATCAAACTAGAAGATGGAATCCAAAGATGGCAAGATTTATCTTTACAGAAAGAAATGGAATCTATATTATAGATCTTCAAAAAACAGTAAAGAAAATTGAAGAAGCTTACGATTTCGTAAGAGAACTATCAGAAGAAAACAAGACTATACTATTTGTAGGAACTAAGAAACAAGCACAAGATGCTATCGAAAAAGAAGCAAAAAGATGTGAAATGCCATATATCAACCAAAGATGGTTAGGTGGTCTTCTTACAAATTTCAAAACTATTAAAAAGAGAGTTGAAAGACTTCACGAACTTGAAGAAATGGAAGAAGATGGAACATTTGATGTTCTACCTAAGAAAGAAGTTATTCAACTTAGACTTGAAAGAGAAAGACTTGAAAAGTTCCTTGGTGGAATTAAACATATGGATAAACTACCAGATTGTATATTCGTAGTTGACCCTAAGAAAGAATATATAGCTGTTAAAGAAGCTGATATTCTAGGAATCCCAGTAGTAGGAATCATAGACACTAACTGCGATCCTGATGAAATTGATTACCCAATCCCAGGAAATGATGATGCAATAAGAGCGGTTAAACTAATCACTGAAACTATTGCAAATGCGGTATTAGAAGGTAAGCAAGGAACTCAATTTACTGACTTTGACGAAGAAGGTTCTCAAGAAGAACTTGAAAACGAACCAGTAGAAGAGGAAGAATAAGATAATTTGGGTTCTAAGCTTAGGACCTTTTTTTTATAGGAGGTTTTAAATGAAAATCACAGCACAAATGATCAAAGAATTAAGAGAAATTACATCAGCAGGTATGATGGATTGTAAAAAAGCACTTGCTGAAACTGATGGAGATTTAGAAAAAGCTATAGATTTCCTTAGAGAAAAAGGACTTGCTTCTGCAGCTAAAAAATCATCTAGAATTGCAGCTGAAGGTTTAGTTGATAGTTATATTCACGGCGGAAGAATCGGAGTTCTAATTGAAGTTAACTCTGAAACTGACTTCGTATCTAAAAACGAAGAATTCAAGGCATTTGTAAGAGATATGGCTATGCAAGTAGCTGCTGCAAATCCAAAGTATGTAACTCGTGAAGAAGTACCAGCTGAACAAGTTGAACACGAAAAGAACGTTCTTAGAGAACAAGCTCTAAACGAAGGCAAACCAGAAAAAATCGTTGAAAAGATGGTTGAAGGTAGACTTGAAAAATTCTATGAAGAAATTGTTCTACTTGACCAAAAGTTTATTAAAGATGGAGACCTAAAAGTTCAAGACGTACTAACTAACTTAATCGCTAAGATTGGTGAAAATATCAAGATCAGAAGATTTGTTAGATACGAAGTTGGAGAAGGACTAGAAAAAAGAGAAGAAGACTTCGCAGAAGAAGTAGCTAAACAAATGGGTAAATAAGATGGATAAAGCCCATAATAAATACAACAGAGTAGTTTTGAAGCTAAGCGGTGAAGCTATGGCAGGAGATGCTAAGATCGGTATAGATCCTGCCACTGTTAAATCAATCGCTTTAGAAATTAAAAGAGCTTATGAAACTGGAGTAGAAATTGGTATTGTAGTTGGAGGTGGAAATTTCTGGAGAGGCAGATCTTCAGGAGATATGGACAGAGCCACTTCTGACTATATGGGCATGCTTGGTACTGTAATGAATGCTCTTGCTCTTCAAGATATGTTAGAATCTCTAGGAGTAGATACAAGAGTTCAAACTGCAATTGAAATGAAAGAGGTTGCTGAACCATATATAAGACGTAGAGCAATTAGACATCTTGAAAAGAAAAGAGTGGTTATTTTCTCAGCAGGAATAGGTAATCCTTATTTTTCAACCGATACTACAGCGGCTCTAAGGGCTGCAGAAATTTGTGCAGAAGTAATACTTCTTGCAAAAAAAGGAGTGGACGGCATCTATGATTCTGATCCAAATATAAATCCTTCTGCTAAGAAATTTGATACGCTTACTTACCAAGAAATACTAACTAGAAGACTTACAATTATGGATAGTACTGCAACATCTCTATGCATGGACAATAATATTCCAGTAATAGTATTTGGAATAGATATAGAAAACTCAATATATGATGCTGTATCTGGAAAAACAATTGGTACTAGCGTTAATTAGGAGGTAATTATGTTTGATTATAAGCGTGAAGCTGAAGATAAAATGAAAAAATCCATTGAGGTTTTAAGAGACGATCTACTTTCTATAAGAGCAGGAAGAGCAAATCCAGCACTTTTAGATAAAATTACAGTTGAATACTATGGACAAGTGACTCCACTTAACCAAGTTGCAGGAATCTCAGCTCCTGAAGCAAGACTTCTTGTTGTACAACCATGGGATCAATCACTTATACCTGTAATAGAAAAAGAAATTTTAAAATCTGACTTAGGTCTTAATCCATCTAATGATGGAAAAGTTGTAAGACTAATAATTCCACAACTTACTGAAGAAAGAAGACGTGACCTTACAAAAGTCGTTAGAAAAAACGGAGAAGACACTAAGGTTGCTATAAGAAATATTAGAAGAGTTGCCATTGACGAAATTAAAAAACTTGAAAAAGATAAAGAAATGTCTGAGGATGATAGAAAAGTAGCCGAAGATAAAATTCAAGAATTAACAGATAAATATGTTAAAGAAGTCGATGCAGTAACAAAAGCTAAAGAAGATGAGTTAATGGAAATTTAATAAAGGCCCTGAGGGCCTTTTATTTTTTAGGAGAAATATGGAAATTGATTTAAACAATGTTCCTAAACACATCGGAATCATTATGGATGGAAATGGACGTTGGGCACAAAGTAAGAATAAAATCAGATCATTTGGTCATAAAGAAGGTGCTGAAAGGGTTATAGACATTGTAGAAGAGAGTTATCGTTTGGGAGTTAAATATCTAACTCTATATGCTTTTTCTACTGAAAATTGGAAGAGACCTGCAGATGAAGTGGGATATCTCATGACTCTTTTAAACTCTTTTATAGATAAAAAATTAAAAAGACTCCATGAAAATGGTGTTAAAATAAATGTACTAGGAGAAATAGAAAGACTAGACGACAAAACTTTTAAATCTGTAAAAAAAGCTATCGATACAACAAAAGATAATAAAAAAATGGTTTTAAATATTGCTCTATCCTATGGAGGAAGAAGAGAGATTGTACGAGCTACAAAAATAATTGCAAAAAATTATAAAGAAGGAAGTTTAAAATTAGATGATTTAAACGAAGATAATTTTAATGATTATCTCTACACCAAAGATATACCGCCTGTTGATCTACTTATTCGTCCAGGTGGAGAAAAGAGAATTTCTAATTTTTTGCTTTACCAATTGGCTTATGCTGAGTTTATATTCGTGGACACTTTATGGCCAGATTTTAGAGAAGAAAATTTACAAGAAGCCATCCTAGAATATCAAAATAGAAATAGAAGGTACGGTGGGCTATGAAAAACTTTGTAACTAGAAGCATAACAGCTATCATAGGAATTATTTTATTGTATTTTATAATCGCAAATGGAGGAATTTATCTATCTCTAGCATTACTATTTTTGTCACTTGTGGGAATATATGAAATAAAAAATTGTTTTAAAAATATAAATATAAGTATCAATGCATATCTTCTCTATATTTTTACAATCATTCTATTTTTAATAAGAAGTGTAGAGAGTTTAAGCGTACTTAAAAACTTTGATTATCTATTTATACTTATAATTATGCTTATTTCTTTTGTACTAGACTTAGATATCAACAGAAATATGGATGATAGCGTGTACACAGTTTTTAGTTATATCTATATTCCTGTTATATTTGACCTACTTTATAAAATGGATAAGATGCACTTGGTTCTTGTGTTTATAATGGCATTTGCAACAGATACATTTGCCTATCTCGTAGGAGTAACTATGGGTAAGCACAAGTTAATACCAAGTATTTCTCCTAAAAAATCCGTAGAAGGCGCAATAGGAGGTATCTTAGGCGCAGTGTTACTCGGATCTTTATGGATTAAATATAATTCAATTAATTTAGATATATTGACAATAATATTTCTCGTTTTCACCTCTATATCTTCACAGCTAGGTGATTTAATAGCATCAAAGATAAAGAGAGTTTCAGGAATAAAAGATTATGGAAATATTTTTCCAGGACATGGAGGGGTGCTAGATAGATTTGACAGCATCTTAAATGTCACTGTGATCATATTTTTATTTTCAAAAGTTATGGAGGTACTATGACTACAATTTTAAGTGTAATTTTTGTCTTTCTTCTTGTAATCTTACTACATGAAGCAGGGCATTTAGTGGCGGCGAAAGCCTCTGGAATAAAAGTAAATGAATTTGCTTTTGGAATGGGTCCCAAGATTTTTGGAAAACAAAAAGGGGAAACTTTGTATTCTTTTCGTGCTCTTCCTATAGGTGGATACTGTGCAATGGAAGGTGAAGGTGAAGATTCTGAAGACCCTAGGGCTTTTAACAATGTAAGTATAGGAAAAAGAATGGTTACAATACTCGCTGGAGCATTTATGAATTTTGTTCTAGCTATAGTTGCTTTTTCTATAATTGCAGGTGTCAATGGCGTAGCAACTACGACGATCGGTGAAATTGTACCTGGAAGTCCAGCAGAAGAGATGGGATTTGTACCAGGGGATAAAATCGTTGTAATCGATCATACAGAAATCAAAGAATTTGCAGATATTCCTAAGACCATTGCTGCTTCTGAAAAAGATACAGTCAGGGTTTATGCTGTTAGAAATGGCATTCTTTATGCCCAAAATGTTAAAGTTGTTGAAAAAGATGGTCAAAAGATGATCGGCATTAAACCTATGCTAAATAAAGGGGTCACATATTCAATTAGATATGGTTTTAAACAAACAGGAAATGTGATTAAGGAAGTATTCCAAGTTTTAGGAATGTTATTCACTGGTAAATTAGCATTATCAAAACTTTCAGGACCAGTTGGAGTTATAAAAGTAATTGGGCAGTCTGCAAAATTTGGATTTTTAAATGTCCTTGCAATACTTGGGCTTATTTCGGCAAACTTAGGTGTTGTAAATTTACTTCCGATACCAGCCCTTGATGGTGGAAGATTTGTTATGCTTTTAATAGAAAAATTAAGAGGAAAGCCTTTAAGCGAAAAGGTAGAGTACTATATAAACTTAGTTGGATTTATATTCGTATTCTCAATTATGATTTATGTAACTATATTTGGAGATCTTAGAAGATGATCAATAGAAGAAATACCAGGGTTATAGATGTTGGTGGAGTTAAAATTGGAAAGCCTAATCCGATTTCGATTCAGTCCATGACAAATACTATAACCTGTGATGTAGAAAGTACTGTAGCACAAATAAAAAGATTGGAAGATGCTGGCTGCGACATTATTAGATTTGCAGTCAATGATTTCGAAGATGCAGAAGCAATTCCAAAAATTAAAGAAAAAATAAATATTCCAACAATTGCTGATATTCAGTACGATTATAAATTAGCGGTTGAAGCTGCCAAGTATGGAGTAGATGGCCTAAGGATAAACCCGGGAAACATCGGCGAAAGATGGAAGGTTAAAGCAGTTGTAGAAGCAGCTAAAGATAAAGGAATATCCATAAGAGTCGGCGTTAACTCAGGTTCAATTAGCCAGGGAATTTTAGATAAATTTTCTGGAGTAAATGTTGACAGTCTTGTAGAATCAGCTTTAAGTGAAGTCAACTATTTAGAATCACTTGGATTCAAAGATATAAAAGTTTCTCTGAAGGCATCAGATCCACTTTTAAATATAAGAGCTTATGAAAAGTTTGCAAGTCTAACTGACTATCCACTTCATCTGGGAGTTACTGAAGCCGGACCGCCTAAAATCGGAGCAATCAAATCAGCTATAGGGATAGGATCACTACTTCAAGAAGGAATCGGAGATACCATAAGGGTTTCTCTAACATCAGATCCAGTAGAAGAGATCTATGTTGCAAAAGAAATTTTAAAATCTCTTGGTCTTAGAAGGGAGGGAATAGAAATAATAAGTTGTCCTACTTGTTCTAGAACTAAGATAGACTTAATTTCTCTTGTGGATGAAGTAGAAAAGAGACTTGATTCGAAAGATTTAAATATAAAGATAGCCCTTATGGGTTGTAGAGTAAATGGTCCTGGTGAAGCCAGAGAAGCTGATATAGGTATAGCTGGTGGAGATGGACGAGGTGTTATATTTAAACACGGAGAGATCGTAAAGTCTGTAGATGAAAAAGATCTAGTAGATGAACTTATTAAAGAAATAGAAAATTTAAGGTGAGCTATGTTTGATTTTGATAAATTTTCAAGTATATTGGGAATTGAAAACGAAGAGGTAAACTTAAATATTGTGGATATAAACTTTGATGAGGAAAGCTTAAAACTGAATGTAGTTATGAGTGCAAACCATCCTGTTGAGGATGGTTTTATTAATACCATCGAAGAAAAAATACTTGATTATATTCCGGAAATATACCTTGATTTTAAAATTATTTATGAAGAAATAGATCCTATTGATCTTGCAAAAGAAACTATTTTATTGAATTCACCTTCTTGTAACTGTTGGCTAAGTGAAGATCTTTTTAGAATAGATGAAGACAAAGGATATTTAATTTTAAACGTTCCAGATAAAACCTGTTATAATTTAATGAATTCAAATAAGATGAAATCTAGCCTAGATTCTGTCTTGGACAATCACAATCTAAACTTTGTCATTGAAAAAGATTTTGATGAAGATGAAAAAGATGATTACATGGGCACTCTTATGGATTTAGAAAAAGAAGTACTTGAGACTACTGTTGTTAAACAAGAAGTTAAAAATAAACCTCAACCGTTAGAAAATGGAAAGAAGAGATATAGAAATAGAAAGTTCAAAGGGGATGAGATTTCTATTGCAGAAGTATCCACTGATTTTCAATATGTAATCTTAACGGGAACTATATTTAAAATTGAAGTTAAAGAGCTTAGAACTGGTAATAGAATAATACTGGTTAAGATAACTGACTATACATCTTCAATAGTTTTAAAGAAATTTATGACTGAGGAAGAAGTTTCTGAATTTATGGATGAATACAGAGTAGGAACTAAAATAAGAGTCTCAGGCAAAGTAGAGTACGACAATTTTATGTCCATGGTAGTCATAAGTTTTAACGCAATAGAAAAAATAGAAGAGGAAAAAGTAGTAGAAAACTCAGAAAAGCATAGAGTTGAACTTAGACTTCATACAAAGATGTCAACCATGAGTGGGATTACCGAATACGAAGAGTTTGCAAAATATGCAAAGGACTTGGGGCATACTGCTCTAGCAATTACAGATATTACCGATGTACAAGGATTTACAAATGCTATGGACGCGTCAAAGTCTCTTGGAATAAAAGCTATTTATGGCCTTGACATGAGAATGGTTGACGACAAAATGGGAATCGTGGAAAATTTCGAAGGAAAAGATTACAATGGAAAGTTTGTAGTCTTTGATATAGAAACGACAGGTCTTTCTCCAGCAAATGACATGATAACAGAAATAGGTGCAGTAAAGATTGAAAATGGAGTAATAGTAGATAGATTTTCAAGATTTGTAAACCCTATGAGAAATATTCCTGAAAAAGTTGTAGAGCTTACAAGGATTACTAATGAAATGGTAGCAGGAGAGCCACCGATAGAAGTAGTTATAAAAGATTTTGTAGAATTTATAGAAGATGCTACTTTGGTTGCTCATAATGCAGAGTTTGATACAGCTTTTATAAGAAGAGATATGGGAAAAGTAGGACTAAGATTTGACTACCCAGTACTAGACACCCTCTATCTTGCAAGAGCAACTTTAAATGAACTTAAGAGATTTAATCTATCCGCAATTTCTAAAAAGCTTGGAGTTACTTTAGAAGGAGCACATAGAGCTGTCAATGATGCTGAAGCCACTGCTGAAGCTTTTATAAAGATGATGAAGCTTGGAGGGTCACCAAAATCTTTTGAAGAAATAAATAAACTTTTTGAAAAGATTGATAAATCAGTTCTATTTTCAAAAGATGCAACTGCAATAGTAAAGACTCAAGCAGGTTTAAAAAATCTATACAAGCTCGTATCTCTATCCCATATGATGTACTACAACATGGAAGCCAAAATACCTAAGAGTGTATTCGATAAATATAGAGAGGGATTGCTTTTAGGATCTGGAACATCAAAGGGTGAGCTTTGGAATGCGATATATTTTGGAAAACCTCATGAAAAACTATTAGAAATAGCATCTTACTATGACTATTTAGAAATTCAGCCTATTGGAAATAATCTAAACTACGTTGTAACGGAAAAAGTGGATGGAAAAGAGGCTTTGATAGACATAAATAAAAAAATCTTGGCGCTTGGAGATGAGCTCAATATACCTGTAGTTGCTACTGGTGATGTTTACTATCTATATCCTCATCAAGATCTTCCAAGAAGAATAGTTTTAAGTGGTGTTAATGGTCCTTTAAATCCAGAAGTGAAGATACCAAATACACTTTACTTTAAAAACACAGATCAAATGTTAGAAGAGTTTAGTTATTTGGAAGATAGATGTGAAGAAGTCGTAATAGATAATTCTAATAAGATAGCAGATATGGTTGAAGATATAAAACCTCTTCCAGACGGTACATTTCCACCTTACATCGAAGGTTCTGAAGAGATGCTTAGGAAGATAACTTACGAAAAGGCTCATAGCATTTATGGAGAAGAACTTCCTGAAATTGTAGAAAAAAGACTTGAAAGAGAGCTTAGTTCAATAATAGGAAATGGATACGCAGTTCTATATATAATTGCTGAAAAGCTTGTAAAAAAATCTAACGCTGATGGATACTTGGTAGGATCAAGAGGATCTGTCGGAAGCTCTTTTGCAGCTACAATGGCTGGTATAACAGAAGTTAATCCGCTTCCGCCTCATTATGTATGTCCACAATGTAAATACTCTGAATTTGTAGATGAAAAATTGGTTGGTTCAGGAGTGGACTTGGAAAGAAAGAATTGCCCTCATTGCGGAACAGAACTTAACCGTGATGGACACAATATTCCATTCGAAGTATTCTTGGGATTTGAAGGAGACAAAGAGCCTGATATAGATCTAAACTTCGCAGGAGAATATCAACCAGTTGCTCATAAGTATACAGAAGAACTATTTGGCGAAGGATATGTATTTAGAGCAGGAACAATAGGAACTGTAGCAGAAAACACTGCATATAGAATAGTAAAAAATTATTATAAAGATGAAATCATACCACCTGTTGAAATCGACAGGCTAGCAAAGGAAATCACGGGGGTTAAGAGGACATCAGGACAACATCCAGGTGGGGTTATGATAGTTCCAAAAACATCTAGTATCTACGATTTTTCTCCAATTCAATATCCAGCGGATAAAAAATCTTCTGGAGTTATAACCACGCACTTTGATTATAACTTTCTACATGGAAAGATTTTAAAACTAGATATACTAGGTCACGATGGACCGACAATTATAAAAATGCTAGAAGATTTAACAGGGCTAAAATCAGAAGATATCTATCTCGATGACAAGAGAACTATGAGTTTATTTAACAGCTCAGAAGAATTAAAAATGAATCCTGAAATTTACGAATGCGACACAGGTACATTAGGCATACCAGAGTTTGGAACTGACTTTGTAAAGAGGATGCTCGTTAAAACTAAGCCTTCTACATTTTCAGAACTTGTACAGATATCAGGTCTATCTCATGGAACTGATGTATGGACCAATAATGCTGAGGATTTAGTTGATCAAGGTCTAGCAAAACTACAAGATGTAATCTCAACAAGAGAAGATATAATGGTCTATCTAATACAAGCTGGCGCAGAGAATAAAATGGCGTTCTTTACCATGGAAAAAGTTAGGAAAGGTAAAGGTCTAACAGATGAGCAAAGAGCGATAATGGAAAAACTTCCACTGCCAAGTTGGTATATAGGAGCATGTGAAAAGATAAAGTACATGTTCCCAAAAGCCCATGCAGTTGCCTATGTAATGCTTTCTTTTAGAGTTGCATATTATAAATTAAATTATCCAAAAGAATACTATGCAACATACTTTACAAATAAACTTACAGATTTTGACTTAGAAACAATATCTAAAGGTGTCTCTGCAATGAAGGAAAAATTAAATGAGCTTCTTCAAATAAAAAATCCAACCCAAAAAGAAAAGGGACAGAGAAATACAATAGAGATGGCACTAGAAATGTATTCTCGAGGAATTGAATTTAAATTCATAGACATTTATAAGTCTCAAGCAAAAAAATTTGTAATAGATGATAATGGACTTAGAATTCCATTTATGGCAGTGCCAGGACTAGGAGAAGCCATAGCAAATAGTATTGTAGAAAATTCAAAAGAAAATAAATATATCTCAGTAGAAGATTTTATAAATAAGACTGGATCCACGAATTCAATAGTAGAGATGCTAAGAGATAATAATTGCTTCGAAGGCATGCAAGAGAACAATCAACTGTCACTATTTAACTTTTAAACCTTGAAATTTACAGAAAATTTGATATAATAGTAATGATGATAGAAAGTAACTAAGGAGTGGGGTTTCCCACTCCGTATTTTTTACTTAAAAAAGGGGTGTAAAATGGCATCGACTAAGGAAATATTAAGTAAATTAAATGAAATATCTACGGGAGTAGCTGAAAAATTAGGCTATGAAATAGTAGAAGTAGCATACAAAAAAGCGACTCCACACTCATTAGTGTCAATATTTATATTTAAAGAAGAAGGCATATCGCTTGATGACTGCGACACTATTAGTAGAGCAATTGAAGAAGAGTTAGATAAAGAAGATTTAATTGAAGAAAGCTACTATTTAGAAGTTTCTTCACCAGGATTAGATAGACCGATAAAAACTCAGGATGACTTAAGGAGAAATAAGGGTAAATTAGTAGAGGCTAAACTATTTGCACCGATAGATGGGAACAAAATTTATGAAGGCGTAATAGTTTCTTATACAAAAGATACAGTAACATTAGAAGATGAGGATAAGAAAATAGAGTTACCTCTAAAATCTATCTCAAAAATGAGTCAAAAAATTGTGTTCTAGGGGGACGTATGAACGAAGAATTTATATTAGCGCTTAATCAATTAGAGAGTGAAAAAGGAATAAAAAAAGATATTGTCTTTGAAGCACTAGAAGCTGCTCTAATATCAAGCTATAAAAAGAATTTTGGAATGTCGAATCAAAACATTGTAGTAGACATAAATAAAGAAAATGGAAATATAAAAATCTTTAAAGAACTGATCGTAGTGGATGAAGTAGACGATGAAGAAACACAGATTTCACTAAAAGATGCAGAAGAAATAAGCAACAAGTACAGCATAGGAAGTGTTGTAAGAATTGAAATAGATCCAATGGAATTTGGAAGGATAGCAGCACAAACAGCAAAACAAGTAGTAATACAAAAGATCAAAGATGCTGAAAAAGATATTATCTATGATGAATTTATAGATAGAGAAGGAGAGCTTATCACCGGTCAGGTTCAAAGATCATCAAGAGGATATGTATATATAGATCTTGGAAAATCAGAAGGAATTCTTCCTCCAAACGAACAGATAAAGGGTGAAGATTATTCCCACGGAAATAGATATAAAATGGTAATACTAGAGGTTAAGAAAACACCAAAGGGACCACAGATAATACTTTCAAGATCACATCCAAGTCTAATCAAGAGACTATTTGAACTTGAAGTACCAGAAATTCATGACGGAATAGTAGAAGTATTTAGTATCAGTCGTGAAGCAGGATCAAGGACTAAGATAGCGGTATTTTCAAAATCAGAAGATGTAGATCCTTTAGGAGCATGTGTAGGATTTAAAGGAGCAAGGGTAAAAGCAATCCTTGATAGTATTGGAGAAGAAAAAATAGACATAATAATTTGGGATAAAGAAATAGACCATTTTATTGCCAATGCTCTAAGTCCATCAAACGTAGAAAAAGTATTTATCGACGATAACAATAAGCAAGCCTTGGTAGTAGTTCCAGATTATCAGCTTTCACTAGCAATAGGTAAAGAAGGACAAAACGTAAGACTTGCAGCAAAACTTACGAATTGGAAGATAGATATTAAATCAGTTACTCAATTTGAAGAATATTTAAAAGAAGAAAATATTACTGAGGAAGATCTATATGCTAGTCTTGGATACGAAGAAGATGATGAATCTGAACTAGAAACTGAATCTGAAGAAGAAAATTTAGAAATAGAGCTTGATGATTATACAGAAGAAAACGTAGAAGAAGTGGAAGAAACTGAAGAAGATTCAGAAAATATAGATTTAGAACAAGAAGAATAACCAGGAGAAATTCAAAACTTGAAATGAAAAAGACAAGAAAAATTCCACAGCGAAAATGTATCGGATGTGGAGAGCAAAAATCCAAATTTGATTTGATAAGAGTTGTAAAGACTAAAGAAAATCAAGTTTTTATAGATAGAACGGGAAAACTAAATGGCAGAGGTGCTTATTTGTGCGATGATTTAAATTGTTTGGAAAAAGCAATTAAAACAAAAGCTTTGAACAGATCATTTGAAATGGAGATTGACGATAAAACATATGAAAATCTAAAAGAAGAAATCCATAAATAACACCTGAATCGGAGGTGTAACATGCAAAACAAAAGAGTACACGCATTGGCAAAAGAATTGAATGTAACAAGCAAGGAACTAATCGAAAGAATAAATAGCTTAAACATTGAAGTCAAAAACCATATGTCGACACTAAATGCAGAAGAAGAAAGAAAAGTAGTAAATTCTTATAAGAAAACAACTACACCAAATAAATCAGATAAATCAGATAATAAAAAAAATAATCAACCAAATAAAAATAATCATAAAAAAGAAGGTAGTACTATAGAGAATAAAGACAGAAAAGAATCTCACTCTAAACCAACAAAGGATAATAACAAGAGATTTGAAAATAAAAAATCTGATTTCCAAAACTCAGATGGAAAGAAAAGATTTAAAAAGAAACCATTTGAAAGGAAAGATTCAGAAGGTCAAAAAGACAATAATAGATATCAAGGTAAGAACAAAGACAAATCACAAAACTTCAGAAAACCAAAAGATTCAGATAGAGAAAATTTTGGAAAAGATCAAGTGGAAGATAGACCACATAACAAGAAAAAAAGATCTAGATCTTTTAACAAAATGAATGAAGTAATTACTGAAAAAGAAGTAAATCAACAAGAATATAAAAAGAAAAAATCTAAGAACAATCATAATAAAAAAAGCAAACAAGATATTTTAGAGCTTAGAGAACAATATGCAAAGAGAGATTTGACTAAAAAAGCTCCTAAGAAGAGAGTTAAGAAGACTGTTAAGAAAGAAGAAGTGGAAGAAAATAAAGTAGCTAAGATTTCACCACCACTAGCAGTTAAAGATTTTGCTGAAGCTATAGATGTGCCAGTATCTCAAGTAATTACAAAATTAATAGGGCTTGGAGTAATGGCATCTCAAAATGAGCCTATAGATAAAGATGTTTGCGAAATTCTAGCAGATGAATTAAATGTAGAGATTGAATTTGCAAGTCCTGAAGAAGAAATCTCAATCGAAGAAGAATTTGGACTAGATTTTGAAGATAAAGAACAAAATCTAAAACCAAGACCACCAGTAGTAACTGTAATGGGTCACGTAGACCACGGTAAAACCTCTATCCTAGACTCAATTAAAAAATCTCATGTAACTTCAACAGAAGCTGGGGGAATTACACAACATATAGGGGCTTATACAGTTAATTTAAATGGAAAGAAAATCACATTCTTAGATACACCAGGTCACGAAGCCTTTACTTCTATGAGACTTAGAGGGGCACAAATCACAGACGTGGCAATACTTGTAGTTGCTGCAGATGATGGGGTAATGCCACAGACAATTGAAGCGATATCCCACGCTAGAAGTGCAGAAGTGCCTATAATCGTAGCAATAAATAAAATAGATAAAGAAGCAGCTAATGTAGATAGAGTTAAACAAGAACTTTCTGAACAAGGACTTATGCCTGAAGACTGGGGTGGAGATACCATCATGGTTCCTGTAAGTGCTCACACAAAACAAGGTATTGATGACTTATTAGAAATGATACTTCTTGTAGCAGAAATGAGAGAGCTTAGAGCAAATCCTCAAAGACATGCGATAGGTACAGTTATAGAAGCTAAGCTTGACAAGGGTAAGGGACCTATGGCAACAGTACTTGTTCAAAATGGAACCTTAAGATCTTCAGACTTTGTAGTAAGTGGCGTTGCATCAGGAAGAATAAGAGCAATGACCGATGACAAGGGCAAGAACATTAAAAAGGCAGGACCTTCAATGCCTGCAGTTATTCTTGGTCTATCAGAAGTTCCAAATGCGGGTGATTCTATCTATGCAGTAGAAGATGAAAAAACTGCAAAAACCATAGCAGATAAAAACAGAGAAATAGTAAGAGAAAATAGATTAAATGCAACAAACAAGGTTTCTCTATCCAATTTATTTGAAAAAATGAAAGAAGGAGAAAAGAAACAACTAGATTTAATCATAAAAGGTGATGTAAAAGGATCAGTAGAAGCACTTACTCAATCATTACTAAAAATAGAAAATGAGGAAGTAAACATCTCAATAATTCACTCTGCAGTTGGAGGAATTAGTGAATCTGACGTTTCTTTAGCATCAGCTTCTAATGCTATTGTAATAGGATTTAACGTTCGACCAAATATTAACGCGATTGATCTTTCAAAAGAATTAGAAGTGGATATAAGAACTTACAGAGTAATCTATGACGCGATAGATGATATAGAAAAAGCTGCTATAGGTATGCTTGATCCAGAATTTGAAGAAGAAGTTCAAGGAAGATGCGAAGTTAGACAGACATTTAAACTTCCAAACAACTCAATAGTAGCTGGAGTTTTCGTAGTTAGTGGTAAAATTCCAAGAAGATCACAAGTTAGAATTCTTAGAAATGACACTGTAATCCACGAAGGTGAAATAGCATCTCTAAAGAGATTTAAAGATGACGTAAGAGAACTAAATAATGGTTATGAAGGTGGAATCACCATAGAAAACTTTAACGACATAAAAGAAGGCGACTTCATCGAGTCATTTATTATGAAGGAAATTAAAAGGGTATGAGAGAAAAAAGAGTGCAAAGAATTGGAGAGGAGCTAAGAAGAGTTATCTCTGACATAATAAGATCTAAGATTAAAGATCCTAGAATACCAGAGATAATAAGCGTCACCAATGTAATAGTGACAAATGATTTGTCATTTGCAAAAATATTTGTTGAAATAATGGGTACGAAAGAAGAAAAGGAAGAGGCAATTGAAGGTCTTAACTCAGCTAAAGGATTTATAAAGAAAGAAATCTCAAGTGAGGTAAAACTTCGTCAAATGCCAGAACTTATTTTTATACTGGATGAAACCCTAGATATAAATCAAAAAATGGAAGAACTGATTGAAGAGGTCAAACATGGAAATGATAAAATTTCATGAGATGATTGAAGGGGCAAGTAATATTGCCCTTGCTTCACATCTAAATCCAGATGGAGATAATCTTGGATCTCTAAGTGCTCTTTCTAAGTATTTAAAAAAGTTAAATAAAGAAGTCTATACTATTTTTGACGATGTAATGATAGATGATTTTAAATTTTTATTTAATGGAATAGAAACTATTAAATCTAGCGAGTTAAAAAATGTCGATTTATTTATAACTCTTGACAGTGCAGATTTAAATAGAATTGGGAAGGACGCTAAAGATCTATATAATAATAGCAAAAAGACCATCTGCATAGACCATCATCATACAAATGATGGATATGCAGATTTTAATGTCATAGAAAAAAATGCGAGTAGTACCTGTGAAGTCTTATTTAAACTTTTAAAAAAAGAAATTATTGATGAAGAGATAGCTACATCCATATTAACTGGAATAAGTACAGACACTGGAAGCTTTAAATATGAAAATACCAGCGGTGATACTCACAGAATTTCAGCTGAACTTTTAGATTTGGGAGCTAAAAATTTAGATATAACAGTAAACGTATATCAATCAAATCCAAAATCTAAAATTATGCTATTAAATGAGGCACTAAGTAGGCTTGAATTTTATTCAGACGGTAAAATAGCTTTTATAGCTCTACCTAAAGAAATATCTTTGAGCCCAGACTATAAAAAATCTGATAGTGAAGGGATAGTTGAATACATTCGAGATATTGAAGGTGTGGAAATCGCAATATTTTTAAAAGAAAAAGAAGATGAAATAAGAGTTTCATTTAGAGCAAAATCCTATGCGGATGTAAGCAAAATCGCGTCTAAATTTAGTGGTGGAGGCCATGTTATGGCTGCCGGAGCAACATACCACGGAGAACTTAGTAAAGCCAAAGAAGAGATTCTAAATGAAGCAATAAAGGAGATTAAATGCAAGGAATCCTAGTAGTCAACAAGAGACAAGGAATAACATCTCACGATTGTATCTACATTTTAAGAGATCTTTTAGGAATTAAAAAGATCGGTCACACAGGAACACTAGATCCAATGGCGACGGGAGTTTTGCCTATGACCATTGGAAAAGCTACAAGGGTATCATCATTTATTCAAAATTCAGGAAAAGAATATATTGCAACTATAGAGTTTGGCATAGAAACCGACACAGAAGACATAACTGGAAATATTATAGAAAGATCTGATAAAATTCCTACAAAAGATGAAGTTTTAGAAATACTTCCTAAATTCACTGGACGGATAGAACAGATCCCACCAATGTATTCTGCAGTCCGAGTGGACGGAAGGAAACTTTATAAGATAGCCAGAGAAGGAAGGGTTGTCGATAGACCAAAAAGAGAAATCCATGTAGAGAGCTTAGAGCTTCTTGAATCCAATCCATTTACTTTAAAGATAAAATGTAGTTCTGGAACATACGTAAGAACTCTTATCTCAGATATTGGAAAAGAACTTGGAACTTTTGCAACAATGACTTCTCTTATAAGGACAAAGGTCGGTCCGTTCTCTGTAGAAAATGCAATTAAAATAGATGATCTGGAAAGTATGACAAAAGAAGAAATAGAGGAAAAACTCTATCCTACAGACTTTGCTTTAAGAAATATACCTAAGTACAATGTACCAAAAAGTTTTTTTGAAAGACTTATAAACGGTGTTAAATTTTACGACAATAGGATGAATGACGGAAAGTATTCGATCTATTGTAGAGATGAATTTATAGGTATTGGAGAGTTTGTAGATGGAAGGTTAAAAATAAAGGTGCTTAGATGAAGATAATCAACATAGATTTGGATTATTTAGGAAAAGATGAAATAGTAATCGCCCTAGGTAATTTTGACGGAGTCCATTTAGGTCATAGACTTCTTATGAAAAAAGCGATAGAAACTGCAAAGAGATTAGAGGCAAAGTCTTGTGTGCTATTGTTTAATGAACACACTACAGCTACACTCTTTGACCAAAAGAAGAAAGAGCTAACATCAAATGAAGCAAAACTCATGTATTTAAAGAAAATCGGGATAGATATAGTCTACATGATAGATTTCAATGAAGAATTCATGAAGATGTCACCGGAAATTTTCGTAAAAAAATTCCTTGTAAAAAATTTAAATGTAAAGGGTGTAGTCGTTGGATATGACTATAGATTTGGATTTAAAGCCATTGGAGATGTAGAGACTTTAAGAGAGTTTTGTAAAACAGAAAACTTAAGCCTAGATGTAATTGATGCTTATAAAATTGATGGAGAAGTAGTAAGCTCAACAAGAATAAGAGAAGCCATTTCAGATGGAAGATTAGAAGAAGCAAATAAACTTTTGGGACACACTTACTTTATAAAAGGTGTGGTTGATCATGGCAAGAAGCTTGGAACTAAAATGGGTTATCCAACTGCAAATATAATTACAAAAGATGAAATTCAACTGCCGGGAGATGGAGTCTATGATACAAGAATAAAAGTTGAAGGTGATGAAACACTCTATAAGGCAGCTACTTCTATAGGAAACAACCCAACATTTCTAGGTGAGAGTTTAAAAATAGAAGCAAATATTCTGGACTTTAAAGAAGATATATATGGTAAAAAAGTATATCTATATTTCATTAAAAAATTAAGACCGATGGTAGTATTTGATTCTGTAGAAGAATTATTCGATAGAATCGCCAAAGATGTGGAAGAAGTTAGGAAAAGTAAATAGACAAGTATATTTTTATATGTTATAATAAACGAGTACCATTTCAAGGAGTGAAGCGACCTCGGCACATTTCTTTGATATTGGCTAATTAAAAATTTGGAGGTAAAAATGATTTCAAAAGAAAAGAAAACACAAATAATTGATGAATTTAAGATCCATGATAAAGATACAGGATCAACAGAAGTACAAATAGCTGTTCTTACAGCAAGAATTAATGAATTAAACGAACATTTAAAGGTTCATAAGAAGGACCATCACTCAAGAAGAGGACTTCTTAAGATGGTAGGTAGAAGAAGAAACCTTCTAAGATACCTTAAGAAAAAAGATATTGAAAAATATCGTGAACTAATAGAAAAATTAGGAATAAGAGGTTAATAAGCGGGGTATATCCCGCTTTATTTTTTTAATAGGAGGTACGATGGAGAAAATATTTAAAAGAGAGATTGCTGGACGTGAAATGAAAGTAACCATTGGAAAAGTTGCAGAACAAGCCAATGGAGCAGCATTAGTTGAATATGGAGATACGGTTGTACTTGTAACAGCGACAGCATCTACTAAACCTAGAGAGGGGATAGATTTCTTTCCTCTAAGCGTTGATTACGAAGAAAAGATGTATGCAGTTGGCAAAATTCCTGGAGGTTTTATAAAGAGAGAAGGAAGACCAAGTGAAAAGGCAATTTTAACTGCAAGACTTATAGATAGACCACTAAGACCCCTTTTCCCAGAAGGATATAGAAATGATGTGCAAGTTGTGGCTACAGCACTATCGGTAGATCAAGATAATCAACCTGATATTGTAGCTATGGTTGGATCATCTATAGCTTTATCAATTTCAGACATACCTTTTGATGGACCCACAGGATCTGTTTTTGTTGGAATGGTAGATGGAGAATATATTATTAACCCTAACGAAGAACAAACAGCTAAATCCAAGATATCACTTACACTTGCTGGTACAAAATCTGCTATTATGATGGTAGAAGCAGGAGCAGAAATAGTTACAGAAGAAGAGATGCTTGGAGCAATTTTAAAAGGTCATGAAGAAATTAAAAATATTTGTGATTTCATAGAAGAAATTCAAAGAGAAGTTGGAAAAGAAAAAGCAGAATATGAAGTCTTCAAACCAAATGAAGAAATAAAAGAAAAAGTGACTACATTTGGAAAAGATCTTCTAATAGATGCTATAAATCAAGAAGACAAGGTAGTAAGAGAAGAAAAATTCGAAGCAGCAAAAGATAAAATCTATGAACATTTTACAGAAGAGCTAGAAGAATTTGGAAAAGACATAGACGCTGCAATAGAATCCATAGAAGTTGAAGAAATAAGAAGAGCAATAATAGAAGAAGAAAAAAGACCAGATGGAAGAGCATTGGATGAAATTAGACCTCTATCTTCTGAAGTTGGACTTTTTAGAAGAACTCATGGTTCAGGACTATTCACAAGAGGTCAAACACAAGTCCTTTCTATAACGACTCTTGCAGGATTATCAGAAGTTCAAGTAATAGACGGATTGGGAGATGACACTCCAAAGAGATATATACATCACTACAACTTCCCACCATATAGTGTTGGAGATACAAGACCTATGAGAGGACCTGGAAGACGTGAAATCGGACATGGAGCATTAGCAGAAAGAGCACTTATACCAGTACTACCTAGTGAAGAAGAATTTCCTTATGCAATAAGAGTTGTATCAGAAGTACTAAGCTCAAACGGATCATCTTCACAAGCTTCTGTGTGTGGATCTACACTTTCACTAATGGATGCAGGTGTTCCTATTAAGGCACCAGTAGCAGGTATTGCTATGGGACTTATAGAAGAACATGGAAAAATAAAAATTCTAACAGATATCCAAGGATTGGAAGACCATTTCGGAGATATGGACTTCAAAGTTGCAGGAACTAGAGAAGGTATAACTGCAATTCAAATGGATATAAAAGTTGAAGGAATTAAGAGAGAAATCCTTGAAGAGGCTCTTGAAAAAGCAAGAATTGCAAGATTACACATTCTTGATAATATTAAAGCTACAATAGATAAACCAAGAGAAAATCTATCACCATTTGCTCCAATTATATACATTATATTAATTGATCCAGAAAAGATCGGTGAAGTAATAGGAAGCGGTGGAAAGGTTATTAATAAAATAATCGAGCAAACAGGCGTTAAGATAGATATTGATGATGATGGTAAAGTATCTGTAATCTCTAATGATCATGAAAAAGCTAAGGAAGCCATAGACATTATCGAAGGAATAGTAAAAGAAGTTGAGGTTGGAGACATCTACAACGGAAAAGTAAAAAAACTTATGAAGTTTGGAGCTTTTGTAGAAATTAAAAAAGGAACTGAAGGACTTCTACACATTTCAGAAATTGACCACAAGAGAACTGAAAAAGTTGAAGATGAATTAAAAGTTGGAGACAGTGTAGTAGTAAAAGTAATAGATGTAGATGATCAAGGAAAGATATCACTTTCTAGAAAGGCATTACTACCAAAACCAGAAAAAGATGAAAACTAGAATGTAATAAAAAATAATAACATGGACTTAAGTTCATGTTTTTTTTAGGAGAAATATGAAACTAAAAATTATAAATAAAAGTAAAAACGAAAATCCATCCTATGCTACCCATGGTTCATCAGGTATGGATCTTCGTGCAAACCTTGATGAAGATTTAGTAATTAAATCAGGAGAGATAGAACTTGTCCCAACAGGAATTTTTATAGAAATACCGGAAGGATATGAAGGACAGGTAAGAGCCAGATCAGGCCTTGCTCTAAAATATGGAATATCTCTTCCAAATGGAATTGGAACCATTGACTCTGATTACAGAGGGGAGTTAAAAGTGATTTTAATTAACCATGGAAAAGAAGATTTTGTAATCAAGAATGGAGATAGGATTGCTCAAATAGTATTTATAAAGTATGAAAAAGCAGAACTTGAAATTGTAGATAGTTTAGAAAGCACAGATAGATCTTCTGGAGGATTCGGTTCCACAGGAGTTTAATTTTAAATAATTAAAATTTCGAATTTTATAAAGCACATTAAACTCAATTGTTTATGTGCTTTTTTTATTTTTATAATTTATGAAGTGTATGCTTAATAGATATGTACATATCAATAAATAGAGTAGAACTTATATTCTTTTTATAAGAAAAACATATCATAAATATGTTATAATTTACTTGAGGTGTAATTTTGAAAAAGAGAAGAACAAAAACTAAAACAAAACAAAATTCAATAAGACCAGAAGTAATCGGAGGAGTTCTTATACTTATTGGACTAATATCATTTATTAGCATTTTCTCTGACAAAATGGGTTTTGTTGGTAATTTTTTATATAAATTAAATACGAATTTAGCAGGAAGAGCAAACTTAGTGGTACCTCTTATAGTCATGTTTCTAGGAACGAGCTTAAGCATCAAGTCTCTTAGAAAGAATTTTGTGAAACATTTGGTATGCTCTCTTATTTTATTTCTGTGTTTAATTATTCTACTAGACACGGATAAGGGCGGAGACTATACACTCATCGAGAGAATTCACTTCTCTAAAGAATATGCAACCGTAGGTAAAGGTGGAGGAGTCATAGGTGCTTCGCTTGGCTTTTTCCTATATAAGGCTTTGGGAGTTGTCGGCACATTTATAATAATTGGAGTGTTAGCAATTGGAACTATTCTTTATTTAATTCAGTTTGATCCTCAGAAAGCAAAGGAATCTCTATCTAACATGTCTCTTAAAATTAAAGAAAACATAAATAATTTAAAAGAAAATAGAGAAGAGAGAAAAAAAGAACGAGAATTAGAAAAACTTGAGAAGAATAAAGATGATATTAAAGATAACAAATCTAAGAAAAAGATTAGGAAACTAAAAAAAGAAACAGAAGATGAAAAAGAACCTTCACTTAAGGTAATTGAACAGGAAAATGAACCTGAAGATGAATTAGTTATAAATGAATACGACAAATATTTAGAAGAATCTAAGACAATAGATAGAGAAGAAATAAAAGAAGACTTTGTTGAAGATGACAAAGACAAAAATGAAGTTGAAGCCACAAAAGAAATTCAAACTACAAAAGATATTAAAAAAACTACAAAAGATATTGAAGAAGATGTAAAGGAAGAAGAAGAGTTAAGCAAGGATATTGAAAAATCCATGGAGGAAAATTATATTTATACAGCTCCTCCAATAGAACTTCTTGACAATATAGAAAATGAACGTGGCGACAATAGTGAAATTCTAAAGAATAAGAAAATTATAGAAGAAACTATGGAAAACTTTGGAATTGAATCTAAAATTGTCGCAATAAATAAAGGACCAGTTATAACTTCTTATGAATTGGAACCATCTCCTGGAGTGAGACTTTCCAAAATAGTTTCTCTATCTGATAACTTAGCGCTATCCCTAGCAAGCTCTGACATTAGAATAGAGGCACCTATACCAGGAAAATCAGTTGTAGGTATAGAAGTTCCAAACAAAACAAAAGCAGCTGTGACAGTAAGAGAATTAATAGAATCAGATGAGTTTAAAAATCTAAATTCACACCTACCATTAGCTCTTGGAAAAGACGTAATGGGCAAGAATATCATAAGCACTATAGATAAGATGCCTCACCTTTTGATAGCAGGAGCTACAGGATCAGGTAAATCAGTATGTATAAATACGATTATCACCTCTATAATCTACAAGAGCTCACCAGAAGATGTAAAGCTTGTTTTAATAGACCCAAAAGTGGTTGAGCTTTCAATTTATAATGGCATTCCACATCTATTAATACCTGTTGTAACCAATCCTAAGAAAGCACAGTACGCTCTTAATTGGGCAGTGCAAGAAATGGAAAAGAGATACAAAGCATTTGCAGAAAACTCTGTAAGAGATATAAAAGGATATAACAAAAAGATGAAGAATCAGGGAGAAAAAGAATTCCCTAGAATCGTCGTAATTGTAGATGAGCTTGCAGATTTAATGATGGTTTCAGGTCAAGAGGTTGAAGATTATATAGCAAGACTTGCTCAAATGGCTAGAGCTGCAGGCATATATCTTATAATAGCAACTCAAAGACCATCTGTTGACGTAATCACAGGAACGATTAAGGCAAATATTCCTTCGAGAATAGCATTTGCAGTTTCTTCGTCAGTAGATTCAAGAACAATCCTTGACATAGGTGGAGCAGAAAAACTCCTTGGAAAGGGGGATATGATGTTCTATCCAGGATACTATTCAAAACCAAAGAGAATCCAAGGAGCGTTTATATCTGATGAAGAAGTGGAAAGAGTAATAGACTTTGTAAAAGGAAATAACAAAAGTCAAATGACGGAAAAGAAAGAAAACTTGCTTGATGAAATAGAGAAGAAGACTGAAGAAATAAAGGATAAAGATCCACTTTTCGAAGATGCAGTAAGGTATATTCTAACAGACGAACAGGCTTCTATTTCATTTTTACAGAGAAAACTTAAGGTAGGATATTCAAGGGCAGCAAGAATTGTTGATCAGATGGAAGAAGCTGGAATTATAGGTCCTCATGAAGGATCAAAACCTAGAACAATTATAATGTCACCTGAAGAAATAGAAAAATATCTAGGAGAGAGAAATGAATAGTGTATATTTTATAACCCTTGGTTGTTCAAAAAATGATGTTGATACAGATCTTATGAATACCATATTGGATAAAAATAGTTTTTTTGCTACAAATGACATAGATGAAGCTGATGTAGTAATAGTAAATACCTGTGGATTTATCGAATCAGCAAAAGAAGAGTCTATAGATATGACCTTGGAGGTTGCATCATATAAAGAAAATAAAAAGCTGAAGAGTTTAATCTTAGCAGGATGTCTTGCCGAGAGATACCACGATGAACTCTTAAAAGAGATTCCTGAAATAGATGGAATAATAGGGACAGGTCATTTAAACAAAATAAATGAAGCGATAGAACTTTCATTGCAAGGTAAGAAACCTGTATTTATAGGAGATATTGATTCAGAGTATTTAGAAGGGAATTTAAAGTCAAAAGAAGATATAAATGTCACAGAATATGTAAAAATATCTGAAGGATGTGACAACTTCTGCACATACTGTATAATTCCAAAATTAAAAGGCAAAAATAGATCTAGAAAGATTGAAAATATTGTGAATGAAGTTAAGTATCTAGTTCAAAATGGAACTAGAGAAGTGATTTTAATCGCACAAAACACAACGGATTATGGAATAGATCTATATGGAGAATATAGTCTTTCAAAATTATTAAAAGAACTTGAAAAAATAGAAGATTTGAAATGGATAAGGATAATGTATCTATATCCAGATCACTTCACAGAAGAATTAATAGAAGAATTTAAAAACAATAAGAAACTTGTAAAATATGCAGATATTCCTCTTCAACACATCTCAGACAATGTTCTAAAAAGAATGAATAGGAGAACCAACAAAGAAGACATTATAAATCTTATAAGATCACTTAGAGAAGAGATTGAAGGAATGGTTATAAGAACCACATTTATCGTAGGTTTTCCAGGCGAGACTGAAGAAGATTTCGAAGAGCTTTTAGACTTTGTGAACTTTGCAAAACTCGATAGGGTTGGAGTTTTCACTTATTCTAAAGAAGAAGGAACTCCTGCAGCAAATTTAGAAGGGCAAATCTCAGAAGAAGTAAAAGAAGAGAGATTCGAAAGAATAATGATGGAACAGATGGATATCTCTGAAGAGCTTTTGAATGAAAAGGTTGGAAAGCTTTTAGAAGTACTAATTGAAGAAAAGGTAGATGATAATACCTATATAGGAAGATCAGAATATGATGCACCTGAAATAGATACAGAAGTTATATTTACATCGGATAAAAATTTAGAAATAGGAAGTTTTGTTGATGTATATATAGAAGATAGCCAAGAATACGAATTGTTGGGAGTTTATAATGAACATAGCAAATAAATTAACCTTTATGAGGATGATACTTGTACCAGTATTTGTACTATTTATGTATCTTCCTGGAGATAATTATAGAATGATAGCTACAATTATATTTGTAGTTGCTTCTTTAACAGATTTTTTAGATGGATATTTAGCAAGAAAACATGGACTTGTGACCAAATTCGGAAAATTTGCAGATCCATTGGCGGATAAAATACTAGTAGCAAGTGCAATAATACTACTTTCAGAACTAGGAATTATCCCTGGCTGGACAGTAATTATAATAATCGCAAGAGAATTTGCAATTACTGGATTTAGAGTTATAGCTGCATCTGAAAATATTACCATAGCAGCAGGTCCTCTTGGTAAGATTAAGACTGCAACACAAATGGTTGGAATAATCTTGATTCTACTAAACCAACCTTCTCTTGTTAAAATCGGACTTGTTCTATACTACATCTCAGTATTTTTTACGATTCTATCAGGAGTTGACTATATAGTTAGAAATAAAGAGGTACTAGACCTTGAAAACATCTAATATTGTAGAGATTATCTCTGTAGGAGATGAAGTTTTAAGAGGATTTACTATAAATACAAATGGAGCATACCTTGCAAAGTTTTTATTTGATAGAGGATATTCAATAAAGTACCAAACAAATGTAGGAGACAATGAATCCGATTTGACAGAAGCTATAAATGTAGCCTCTAAAAGAGCATCTCATATTTTTTTAATAGGAGGCCTTGGACCTACAGAAGATGATCTAACCAAAGAAATCTTAGCTAAATATTTGGGGAGAAATCTAGCCCCACATAGAGAAAGTCTATTAAATTTAGAAAAATACTATAAAAGCAGAAATAGAAAATTAACTAATTCATCTAAGAAACAAATCATGGTGCTGGAAAATTCAATCGTATTAAATAATTTGGTAGGAATAGCACCAGGAGAAATAGTAGAAGAAAAAGATACAAAATACTATCTTTTACCAGGTCCACCTAGAGAGTTTCATTTTTTAGTGGATGAATATTTTGATAGATATTTAGAAAAGAAAAATTTTTATTCAGAAAAGATAAATATACACGCATTGGGAGAGTCTCCTATAGAGGTAAGACTTAGAAGTCTAAAAATAGACAAAGATATAAGCGTGAACACTTATGCTAAAGGTGCCTTCACAGAGGTAGATATAATCTCTTATTCTGAAGACAGAGAAAAGTTTAAAAATTGCGTCTCACTAATAAAAGAAGAATTCAAAGGATTTATATTTGAAGAAAGTACGATTGAAGAGGCAATCGTAAGAAGACTTATAAAAAAAGGTCTTAAGATTTCTTTTATGGAGAGCATAACAGGAGGAAGACTCGCATCAAGTATAACTTCTGTAAGTGAAAGCTCCAATGTGCTAAAAGAATCATATGTAACATATTCTAATGAAGCAAAGATAAAACTAGGTGTAGATGAAAAAATAATAGATAGATATACGGTCGTAAGTAGAGAAACTGCTAGAAGTATGGCAAAAGCCTTGGAAAAAATAACGGATGCTGATATTTTGGTATCTGTAACAGGAGAGGCAGGGCCTATACCTAGTGTAAAAGAAGTGGGAACAGTCTATTCTTCTATTTTATATGGAGATAAAATAGAAGATTTGGAGTTTAGTTTTAGTGGATCGAGAGAAAACATTCAAAATAGTTCCACAATGAGCATATTATCACATATACTTTTAATAATTGGAGGTTAATATGGATTTAAATTTAGAAAACAAAGAAAAACAAAAAGCATTAGAAACAGCAGTAACCAAAATTGAAAAGCAATTTGGAAAAGGAGCTGTAATGCTTCTTGGAGATAACTCAAAACTTGATGTTGAGGCGATTCCAACTGGTTCTCTAAGCCTAGATGTTGCACTTGGAATTGGTGGGATTCCAAAGGGAAGAATAATAGAAATATATGGCCCAGAAAGTTCAGGAAAGACAACTCTAGCCCTTCATATTGTAGCTGAAGCTCAAAAAATGGGTGGAATAGCTGCATTTATAGATGCTGAACACGCACTAGATCCACAATATGCAAAAGCACTAGGAGTAGATGAAAAAAATCTAATCATCTCTCAACCAGACTCAGGTGAACAAGCTCTTGAAATAGCAGAACACTTGATAAGATCAAATGCTGTATCTGTAATTATAATAGACTCTGTAGCAGCACTCACACCAAAGGCAGAAATTGATGGCGAAATGGGTGATGCAATGGTGGGAAGACACGCGAGACTTATGTCACAAGCCCTTAGAAAATTCACAGGAGCTATTCATAAATCACAAACTTCAGTAGTATTTATAAACCAACTTCGTGAAAAAATAGGAGTTGTATTTGGAAATCCAGAAACAACCACAGGTGGTCGTGCGCTTCGCTTCTATTCATCAGTAAGACTTGATATAAGAAAGATAGAAACTCTTAAACAAGGCGATGAAATGATAGGCAATAGAGTAAGAGTTAAAGTTGCTAAGAATAAAGTGGCACCTCCATTTAAACAAGTTGAATTTGACATAATGTACGGAAAAGGAATATCTAGAACTGGAATACTAATCGACATGGGGGTAGACTATGGATTCGTACAAAAATCTGGATCTTGGTATAGCTATGGAGATGAAAAACTTGGTCAAGGAAGAGAAAACGCAAAAGACTTCTTAGAACAAAATAAAAATATCGCAGATGAAATAGAATTTAAGATAAGAGAAACATTAAAACCAAAAGAAGAAGATAAGGCAGAAGTAAAAGAAGAAAAAGAAGATTTAGATCAAGGATTCTTAGAATAATGAAAATCTTATACTTTACTGATAGCCACTATAGAGGTACCAATCCTCAAAACAGATTGGATAACTTTTTAGAAACACAAGTAAAGAAGACGGAAGAAGTTATAGAGATTGCAAGAAGTGAAAATGTTGACTACATTCTTCACGGAGGCGATCTCTTTGACCGTCCGGACATTGCGATTTCAGTTGTATCAACATTTGCAAAAATTTTTAAAGAATCCCCGGTTCCAGTCTATATAATAAGTGGAAATCACGATATATACGGTCACAATCCAGATACTCTAAATAGAACTGTAATGGGGCTATTATGTGATTTAAAAGTATTGAACCTTGTAAATGATGAGGAAATCTATTTAAAAAAAGATGTAGTGGTAAAATTAACAGGCACACCATATAGATATGGAATGGATCTTAAAGAGAATATGAAGAGGTACCTAGTAAAAGAGGACGAAAAAGACTACGACTATAGAATTCACATGACCCATGGTTTTATAATAGAAAAATCTTTTGTAAATACAGTAGATTATACGACAGTAGAAGATCTATATGAGACAGATGCAGATATAACTCTTTGTGGTCATTACCATCTTGGATTTAAGACAGTCTGCCATGAGGAAGATGGACATAAAAAATACTTTATTAATCCAGGTGCTTTAGTTAGACTTTCAAACTCTATGCTCGAAATAAAGAGAAAACCAAAAGTAGTAATAATAGAGCTTACAGATGAAATAAAGTTAAAAGAAATATACTTAAAATCAGCATTAGATGGAGAGTTGGTACTAGATAGAAGTGCTATGGAAAATTTCAAATCAAAAAGAAGTAGGGATCTTGCCTTTAGCGATATGGTAAATTCAAACTTAAATTTAAATAAACTAAACATCTTTGATATGATTTCAGAAATAGCGAGGGAGAATAATCTTCCAGATAAAGTAAAAGAAGAAGCTATAAAAAGAATAGGGGAGGCTGAATTAGAAACTAAATGAAATATATAAAAAAAGTTCACTTGATCAATTTCCAATCTCATGCCGACTCTATTTTAGAATTCGACGAAGGATTAAATGTAATTTTAGGTAGAAGTGACAGTGGAAAGACTGCGGTAATAAGAGGAATTAAATGGGCTCTTTACAATGAACCTAGAGGGGACTACTTTGTACGTATTGGAGAAAAAGAAACATCTGTTGAGATAACCTTTTCAGATGAAACGATTCTAAAAAGATCTAGAAATGGAAATAAAAACATATATGAATATAAAAATATTTTAGGTGAAGTGACAAGGTATGAAGGATTTGGGGGAGAAGTACCTCAAGAAATCATAGATCAAACTGAAATATTTAAAGATTCAATAGGACAAAATAGTCAGATACTCTATATTCAAGATCAACTAGAAGGACCATTTCTTTTATCATTAAGCCCAGGGCAAAAAGCCACAGAAATTGGGAAATTGATAGGTGTAGATATACTAGATACCGCTATTACAAATACCAGACGGGATACTTTAAAATTAAATGGCATACTAAGAGAAAAAATCGAAGAAAAAGAAAAACTAGAAAAATCATTAGAAGAATTTTCATTTTTGGAAGAGGAAGAAAAGAAGTTAAATAGGCTCTTAGAAATTCAAAAAGATCTCGAAATAAAAGAAGATAATCTAAATAAGCTCACATATCTCTTCGGTGAATTAACAAAAATAAATAAATCAATTGATGAACAAAATCTTATAATAGAAAAATTTAAAAATCTGGAAAATGCTAAAAGGACTTTTGAAAAACTCGAATATTTAGGGTTAAAGCTAAATTCATTGGAAGATGTAAGCTATAATCTTAGAAAAATAGAAAAAGAATTAGACATTAATAAAAAAGTTATAGAGGACCTATCAAATTTAGAAATTGTTTCAGAAAAATATAGAAATGCAGAAGAAAAATTAAAAAAACTACAGTCGTTTTATGACTACTATAGAGAAATAAAAAACTTTGATGAAAGAATTAAAAATGGAAATACTTATCTTAGTAAATTTACACATGTGGATAAAGCGGTGAAATATTCTATCAAACTAGATTCTCTCTATATTAAGTTGGAACAATTAGAAGAATTAAAGAAGCTTGTTGATGATTCCACTAAGAATATTTCTAAGATTTTAAATAATTTAAAAACAATAGAAACTGAAAAAGAAAATCTCCTTTCAAAATATGAAGAGATATACAAAGAGATAGATTACTGTCCATTCTGCTATTCAAAAATAGGAAATGATAGCAGAAAGAATATACTTGAGCACTTAAGAGGTGAAATATGAATTACGAAGAGGAACTAAAAAAATTAAAAGAAAAAATAAGTAGCGCAAACACCATGAAAGTAAGAGCAGAAGCGGCACTTGATAATATCGAAAATAATAGAAAAGAATATATTGAAAGACTAAAAAATCTAGGAGTAGACCCGAAGAACTTGGAAACAGAAATAAATTCATTAAAATCAGAGATAAATTCATTGCTGGAAGAAGCAAATAGCCTCCTACCAAAGGATATTTAAAATGGATTTAAATAAAGAGATAAGAGATTATTCGAATTATGTGCTATTAAATAAGGCAAAAAAAGAATCACTCGAAGAAAGAATAACTGAACTAGAAAAAGATATAAGAGCAAAAGAAGAATATCTTGATCTTATAAATAAAACTCAGATACTACTAAAGAATACATCTGAATACGCTAGGAAACAGGCGATATCTCAAATAGAAATAGTAGTTACGAGATTTCTACAATATGTTTTTGAAACAGATATAGAATTTAGGATAGAATTACAAGAAAAGTCTGGAGTGCCTTCTTGTGAATTTTATGTAGTAAATACATATGATGGTATTGAAATTAAAACAAAACCAGAAGATTCAAGGGGAGGAGGAGTGGTTGATATAGTATCAATGGCTCTTAGGATATCGTTTATCACACAGATGAAAAAAAGATCTGCAGGACCATTAATATTAGATGAACCAGGAAAGCATGTTAGTAGTGACTATATATTTAATCTTGGAGAATTTTTAAGAGAGCTCTCCAGAAGTTTGGATATGCAAATAATTATGGTAACACACAATGAATATCTAAAAGAGATATCTGACAATTCACAAACGGTAAATATTAAAAATGGTATATCAGAAATTTCCCTAAATAATGGGAATTTAGGCAATGAATAACTTTTTGTAAAACTTAGTAAAAGCTTGATAATTTATATTTGTTATGGGTATAATTATGTATAGGAATGATTAACTCATTTAATACTTTAATATATTCAAAAAGTATTGACATACCAGTAGATATAGGATACTATTAAGGTATAGTTTGAAAAAAGTTTTTTATTTCTTTAAATGGAAAACCTTTCCTATAATTTTATTTGGAGGTGAGTAGTCTGAGTATTTTTAAAAGAAATAAGCCCAACAAAAAGAATTTTAAAAATGAAGGGCCTTCAAAACAAGAAAAGAAAATTGACGAAAAATCGAAGCTGACCGACATTAAAGAAAAAGATGTGAAAGTTAACGAAACATCAGGCAGGAAGGAAATGAAAAAAGAAGAGCAAAAGATTTCTCAAAATAAGAAACATGAGAAAAATAGTAATACTAAGAATGTAGACGAAAAAAGATTAGATAATAAAAACAATAAATCTTTTGACAAATCTGCAGAAAAAGGTATAAGTGCTCAAAAAGAAGAAGGGGGTAAATCTATGTTATTTAAAACAAGAGAAGAACATGAAGCTTTACGTAAAGCTGTAAGAGAGTTTGCTGAAGCAGAGGTGCAACCGATTGCATTTTCACTTGATCAAAACAACGAATTCCCAGATGAAGTTGTTAAAATGATGGGTGAACATGGTTGGATGGGCCTACCATACGATAAGAAATATGGTGGAGCAGGAATGGATGCTATTTCTTACGCAATCGCAGTTGAAGAACTTTCAAGAATTGACGGTGGTGTAGGGGTTATCCTAAGTGCTCATACTTCACTAGGTTCTTATCCAATTGAAGCATTCGGTACAGAAGAACAAAAACAAAAATATTTAGTACCACTTGCAAAAGGAGAAAAAATCGGAGCTTTCGGTCTTACAGAACCCGAAGCAGGATCAGATGCTGGTGGAACAGAAACAGTAGCTGAACTAGATGGCGATTATTACATTCTTAATGGAAATAAAATTTTCATTACAAACGCTCCAAAAGCTGACACATATGTTGTGTTTGCAGTAACTACTCCTGGAATAGGAACACACGGAATTTCTGCATTTATTGTTGAAAAAGGATGGGAAGGATTCACATTTGGAGATCATTACGATAAATTAGGTATCAGATCATCATCAACTGCAGAACTTCAATTCAATAATGTAAAGGTACCAAAAGAAAACTTACTTGGACAAGAAGGACAAGGATTTAGAATCGCAATGCAAACCCTTGACGGTGGACGTATAGGTATCGCTGCTCAAGCTCTTGGTATTGCTCAAGGAGCATATGAACAAGCTCTTAAATATTCTAAAGAAAGAATCCAATTTGGTAGACCAATTGCTCAACAACAAGCTATAGCATTTAAACTTGCTGATATGGCTACAAAACTTCGTTGTGCAAGATTCTTAATATATTCTGCAGCAGAAATGAAGACTAACCATGAAAACTATGGTATGGAATCTGCAATGGCTAAGATGTATGCATCTGACATAGCTCTAGAAGTAGTAAACGATGCACTTCAAATCCACGGTGGAAACGGATACCTAAAGGGAATGGATGTTGAAAGAATGTACAGAGATGCTAAGATCACTACTATCTACGAAGGAACTAACGAAATTCAAAGAGTAGTTATAGCTTCTCACATAATAGGTAAAATGCCTAAACGTGGTGGCGGATCAAAAGCTGCAGCTCCTGGAAAAAAGCAAGGTCCTATCACTGGTGATAGAAAAAGAGAAATAATTAAAGCTGATACAGCACAAGAAGCTGTTGATATTTTAGTAAAGAATCTTAAGAAAGACGGATATGACTTTTCCGTTGGAATAGATATAGACACTCCTATATCAGATGCTGAAAGAGTTGTTTCAGTTGGTAAAGGTGTTAAAGACGAAGAAGGATTAGAACTTGCTCGTAAAGTTGCTAAGGCAGCAGGAGCAGCTTTAGGATCTTCAAGACCAGTAGCAGAAAACATGAAGCTATTACCACTTGAAAGATACGTTGGTATGTCAGGACAAAAATTCAGAGGAAACCTATACATCGCACTAGGTGTTTCTGGAGCGAGCCAACACTTAAAGGGAATCAAAGATGCATCTACAATAGTAGCTGTTAACAAGAACGCTGGAGCTCCAATATTTAAAAACGCTGACTACGGAATCGTTGGAGATATGTTTGAAATCATGCCACTTCTTGCAAAAGCTTTGGGAACTGAAGAAAAGAAACCAGCTCCACCAATGAAGAAAGTAAGAAGATCTAAACCAAGAAAATTAGCACCAACTGCTGGCGTATATGTATGTCCAGGATGTGGATATGAATATGATCCAGATCTAGGCGATCCAGAAGGTGAAATAGATCCAGGTACAGTATTTGACAGACTACCAGATGATTGGGTATGCCCAGATTGTCAAACTGAAAAATCTGAATTTATCGAAGCTGATTTCCCAGCTGATAGAAAGTAATTAGGAGGTTTTTTAACTATGTCAATGTACAAAATTAGAGAAGTTGCTGAAGACCTATACTACGTAGGGGGCAACGATAAAAGAATAGAATTATTTGAAAATATGTTTCCAATTCCAGATGGAGTATCTTACAACTCTTATCTTCTATTAGATGAAAAGACTGTATTAATTGACTCTGTTGACTGGTCATTCGCTAGAGATTACCTTGAAAGAGTAAAAGAAGTTCTAGATGGAAGACCACTAGACTATTTTCTAATCCATCATATGGAACTTGACCATGCTGCGGCTATTCAAGAAGTTTTATTAAGATATCCAAAAGCTAAGGTTATTTCAAGTGAACAAGCTTTTGATATTATGAGACAAACAGGATTTGAAATTCCAGAAGAAAATATAGAAATAGTTAAAGAAGGCGATACTAAAAGCTTTGGTAAACATACCTTTGCTTTCATAGAAGCTCCAATGGTTCACTGGCCAGAAGTTATAATGTCACTTGACACTTACAACGGAGTACTATTTACAGCAGACGGATTTGGATCATTCAAATCTCTTGACGGAAAACTATTCAACGACGAAGTTGATTGGGATAGAGACTGGCTAGATGAAGGACGTAGATATCTAACTAACATTGTTGGTAAATACGGACCATTCGTTCAAGAAGTTCTTAAAAAAGCTGGACCACTTCTTCCACAAGTTAAATATATCTGTTCTCTTCACGGACTAGTTTGGAGAAATAACTTTGAATATATTATCGACAAGTATGACAAATGGTCAAAATATGAACCAGAAGATTACGGTGTATTAATTGTTTACGGCTCAATGTATGGAAATACAGAAAAAGCTGCTCAAGAATTAGCAAGTGACTTAGTACAAAAGGGAATGAAAAAAGTAGAAGTATTTGACGTTTCAAAAACACACGTTTCATACCTAATTGCTAAGGCATTCCAATACTCACACATCGTTTTAGCTTCTGTAACTTACAACCTTGGAATTTATCCTCCAATGAAGAACTTCATTGCTGACATGGCCGCTCTAAATCTTCAAAACAGAACAGTAGGTATCATAGAAAATGGTACTTGGGCATGTACAGTTGGAGACAAAATGGAAGACTATATAAACGAAAACTTAAAGCTAGTTGACGTTCTAGGTGAAAGAGTTACAATCAACACTTCTATGAACATTGCAAACAAAAATGACATGGAAGCATTAGCAGACTCTCTAATAGATTCAATCAATAAAACACAAGAACTTAAGGCTAAACTTGCTAACTAAAATTTAAATTTAAGAGACCCTTAGGGGTCTCTTTTAATTTATAAATCAAATTGTTCTAAAGATTTAAGGAGGCACAATGGGAAAAAATAATAAAAAAAATAGACCTCCAAAGGTAGATAAAGAAAAAGCTGAGAAAGAATTTAGAACGGGAGCTTATTCTGTAATCTTGCTCTTAGTTATTTACTTTATTTTAAAATTTTTTGGAAACTAGTATCTATTTAAATTTTATATTTTATATTTTATAAAAACCAAACTTATGACATGTATAAATTAGTTCATTGTTTGGTTTTTTTATGCTTATTTTTAACGTACAATTCATATTTATAATAACTCAAAAGAATAGACAGCTACCAAAAGACAAATTTTCATAGTATAATTAAATGTAGTAAAAAGGAGAGGACATGAAAAAGAATAACAATATTTTTATAATAATTATGGCTTTTGCAGCTCTATTTTCATCTTACTTCGTAAAGAAGAGGATAGAAATCGAAAAAGCTTACAAAAATTTTGATATAGTTTTTGATTATAACGAATTTAAGACGTTGGGTTATTTGTCTGGAGATAGCGACGAGTTTTTACAAAAGATTGTAAATGCGGGAGCTAATGTGGTTGCTTTAAATGAAAGTACAATCAATTCTCTTGAAGAAGATCCGGAAATAAATATTAAAACCAAGATAGAAGATGGATATCTATATGTATATGGTGATCAAGAAATTTTAAACTTTGTAAGAGAAGGTCTTAATTCTTTAAAAGATGAAAGAATAATCGAACAAAATGGAGATTTTTTAAAGATTGAAACTTTGCCTAAAGATTTAGTTAAATTTAGAGATAAAGGAACTGATATTTTTGGATATCCTGCTGGAAGTAGAGGAGAGCCTCATTCATATTTAGAATATATAGGACTTGGATTTTATAAACCTTATTTAGAAAATATGCCATCCAATTCGAAAGTTCTACTTCGACCAATGGTGAATAATTATTTTCAAGATCAAAAATATGTAATTGATAGATACTTTAAAGCATATGATGAGCTCTACAAAGATAAAAATGAAGATGAACGCGTTAACTACCTCACTTTTGCTGGTGGAGAAGCATTTATGGAAACAGAAGACGGGATAGTTGGTTCATTTGTTGATAAATTGAACAAAAGAAATCTAGGTGTTGCTGTTATAGAATCTTCTACTCAAAGGGGTAGTCTAAAATTACTTGGTCTAGACTCAATCGTAAATAGAGAAGATGTTAGGAAGCTAAGAATGTTTACCACTTGGGACTACATTCAAAGAGAATTTGATTACGGAATTCCTGGTCATCAAAATGGTGAGGAGATTTCTAATGTCTACTTTAGAGCAATTAGTGAAAGAAACATAGCTTCAATAATGCTTAAACCTTTTGTAAAAGATGATAGAGCGATTACAGATGTTGCTGCATATGAAAATGTAATTAATATGACTATTAATAGAATGGAAAAGATTGGATTTAACCATGGAACTGCAGTTTCTATGGAAGAATGGACTCCGAGATCATTTATGAGACTTCCTGCAGCTTTTGGTGTAAGTGCTGCCACAGTTATCTTGCTTGGTATTTTATTTAATCTAAGCTTTGTGACTAAACTAGTATTATTTGTTTTGGGAGCAATTCCTGGTATTTTATTCTTCGGACTTGGAAAAATGTCAGGTTTTGGAGCGAGTCTATACAATTTAGGTGCGATAATAATACTACCTACACTTGCAACATGTTACGTTCTCAATAATTATAATCACTACAGAAATAGAAAGAATATTGATACTAAAAACATTTCAGATGTACAAATATTTTTAAAAGGAATGATGGTCCTACTAATTTCAGTTCTAATAACCATGGTTGGAGCACTTTATGAGGTATCATTCTTGGCATCTACGAGAGATATGCTTGAGCTCGTGATATTTAGAGGTGTAAAGATAAGTCAAATCATGCCTATACTTTTATCTTTAGTAGTATTTTTATACTATATTGGAGTTTCAAGAGATAAGGTTGAAGAAAGACTCGATATCCATGAAGTAGGGAAATTTTTAAATATGAATGTAAAGTTCTGGCATGCTATGATGGGAGTTTTAGCACTAGCTGTGCTAGCTATTCTTTTACTTAGAGGTGGTAATACCAATGTAAAGGTGCCAGGACCAGAACTAAGATTTAGAAACTTCCTTGAAAATACATTACCTGTAAGACCTAGAACTAAGGCAATATTCTTAGGATATCCTGCAGTTGTGCTATTAATATATTTAGCATATAAAAAACGTGGTAGATTCTTAGAAGTATTCTTAACTATTTTAATAGCAATAGGTCAAGCTGATATTGTAAATACTTTTTCGCATATAAGAACGCCAATTCTCGTTTCATTTCAAAGAATTGCAATAGAATATATAGTTTGTATTCCTGTAGCTATAATATTTGTTCTTCTATATAAGTTAGCATTGAAAGGATACGATAGATTTGCCAGTTAAAGTGCTATTGTCGGGTTACTATGGTTATAATAATATTGGCGATGAGGCTATACTAAAAGGTTTGATAGATTCTCTTCAGGTTTACGATGTGAAGGTAAAAGTGCTATCCAAGAATCCTGAATGGACAACTAAGAAATATTCTGTAGAATCTGCTGATAGATCAAACTTATGGCAGGTTCTAAAAGAGATTAAAAATTGTGATGTACTTTTAAGTGGAGGAGGAAGTCTATTACAGGATGTGACTTCTTCTAAATCAATAATCTATTATCTTATGATACTTCTCTTCGGTATAATTTTTGGTAAAAAGACGATTATTTATAGTCAAGGTATAGGACCTATAAAGGGTAAATTCAATCGTAAATTTACAAAATTTGTACTAAATAGAGTAGACTATATAAATGTAAGAGATAACAATAGCCATGATTATTTAAGAAAAATCGGTATAAAAAAAGATATTACCGTCACAACTGATACGGTATTTGGAATAAACAAACCTTCTTTAAAAGAAGGACGAGGAATAATCGAGAATTATTCTAAAAGAGATTCAAAAAAACTTGGAGTTACAATTATAAATTGGAAGGACTTAGGAGATAGAACTGTAGAAGAAAGTGTAAAACTTTTAAAGATCATACTGGAAGAAAAGCCTGATTTAGATATCTTTTTAATTCCATTTTACTACCATGTGGATTTAGAGATTTTAACTAAAATTTACAATAGACTTAAAGATGACTTCGAAAATATCTATTTAGTAGATAAATATCTACATGTAGATGGTTATCTTTCACTGGTTGGAAATATGGATATATACCTTTCAATGAGGCTTCATGGACTAATATTTGCCACACTTATGGGAGCTTATCCAATTGGAATTTCTTATGATCCTAAAATAGATGGATTTATGAAAGAATTAAATAGAAATCAAAATTTCTATGTAGAAGACTTCGATGGAGAAAAAGTAGCTAATGAAATATTATATTCCCTTGAAGATATTGAAAGACTAAATGAAAAGTTAAACTCCGATGTAGAATATTTTAGAAATATGGCTAAAGAGTCAGCAGAAAACTTATATGAATTTATTAGGTGATAGGATGCAGTATATAAGTATTTTTGGAGTAAACGTACTAAATGTAGACTTCAAAGAAACTATAGATATAGTAAATAATTTTTTAAAAGAAGATAAGAATCATTCCATAATAACGCCTAACACTGAAATAGTAATGGCGGCAAAAGATGATGAAGAAATAAGAGATATAATAAATAAGGCAGATCTTGTCATCCCTGATGGAATAGGTCTTATATATGGCTCTAAGATGAGAGGCCATCCTCTTAAAGAGAGAGTTACAGGATACGATGTTTCTATAGAAATTTTAAAAATTTTAAATGAAACCGAAGGGTCTCTTTATATGTTGGGTGGCAAACCTGGTGTTACAGATCAGGCAGCAGAAAATATCAAGAAAGATTATGAAAATATAAACATTGTCGGTCATCACCATGGTTATTTCAAAGGAATACATCGTGGAATGAAAGGTGACCCAGAAGAGCTTGAGATTATTGAAGAGATTAATTCTCTTAAGCCTGATATAATATTTTTGGGACTTGGATTTCCAAAACAAGAGATGTTTATAAATGAATATAAAGATAAATTAAATTCCAAGATAATAATTGGAAATGGTGGAGTTATGGATATTTTAGCAGGTAATATGAAAAGGGCTCCTGAGATATTTATAAAACTTCACTTAGAATGGTTCTACAGACTCATTAAAGAGCCATCTAGAATTAAAAGACAGATTGCAATTCCAAAATTTATTTTTGAAATTTTAAAAAATAAGGATTCTGTAAAAGTAGAGGAGGATATATGAATTTAGAAGAACGTTCAATAAACGCGGTTCGAATGCTATCAGTGGATGCTATAGAAAAAGCTAACTCAGGACACCCGGGACTACCTTTAGGGGCTGCACCTTTTACCTATGAGCTATGGGCAAATCATCTTTCAATCAATCCAGAAGATCAAAAGTGGATCAATAGGGATAGATTTGTACTTTCTGCAGGTCATGGAAGTGCAATGCTTTATTCACTACTTCATTTATTTGGATTTGGACTTACAATAGATGATTTGAAAGAATTTAGACAAGTAAATTCTCTTACACCAGGCCATCCAGAATACAAACACACAAAGGGCGTAGAATGTACCACAGGTCCTCTAGGACAAGGTATAGCTATGGCAGTAGGAATGGCTATGGCAGAAGAACATCTAGCCGCTATGTATAATAGAGACGACTTAAAGCTAATAGAGCACTATACCTATGTAGTTTGTGGTGATGGTGACCTTATGGAAGGCGTAGCGTTAGAAGCTATATCATTAGCTGGTACATTAAATTTAAATAAGTTAATCGTGCTTTATGATTCAAACAGAATTACCATCGAAGGATCAACAGACTTAGCATTTAGAGAAGATGTAGTTAAAAAGTTCGAAGCTTGTGGATGGGACACTAGAGAAGTAGCTGATGGAAATAATCTATCAGAAGTAAACGAAGCAATAAATGCTGCAAAGAATGATCTTCATCCAACTCTTATAAAAATAAATACAAAAATAGGTTTTGGTTCCCCGGTAGAAGATTCAAGCAAAGCCCACGGATCACCACTGGGACAAGATAATCTAAAACTTACAAAAGAATTCTTTGGTTACAGCGATGAACCATTCCACGTAGATGACGAAGTATATGAAAATATAAAAAGTCACATTGAAAATAAAAAAATTATTTATGATGCATGGAAAAGAGTTGAAGAGCTATACAAAGAAAAATATCCAGAAGATTATAAAAATCTAATGGACATATACGAAAATAAAAAGAAAGAAGATTTTCTAAACAATGAAGAGTTCTATTCATTTGACAAAGATTTAGCAACACGTGCAAACTCTGGAGAAGTTATAAATAGAATCGCAGATAGAGTGAATTATTTATTTGGAGGCTCAGCAGACCTTGCTCCTTCAAATAATACACATATGAAAAATTCAACTAACTTCAGCGCAGAAGATAGACTTGGTAACAATATTAATTTTGGAATCAGAGAACATGCAATGGCTGCAATTACAAATGGAATATTACTTCATGGAGGACTAAGATCATATTCAGGAACATTTTTAGTATTCTCAGATTACATGAAGCCAGCTCTAAGACTAGCATCACTTCAAATGCTTCCAAATATATTTGTATTGACCCACGACTCAATAGGAGTAGGAGAAGACGGACCAACACATCAACCAGTAGATCAAATCCCAATGTTAAGATCAATTCCAAATATGATAGTGTTTAGACCTGCAGATGGATTTGAAACTGCAGTAGGTTGGAAAGTTGCAATGAACTCCACATCAACACCAGTTTGCTTAATACTAACAAGACAAAAGTTAAAGAGATTAAACTCAAGTATGGATGCATCAAAGGGCGCATATATAATTAAAAAAGAAGAAGGCGAACTAGAAAAGATTGTAATAGCTTCTGGATCAGAAGTTTCTATAGCGATAGAAGCAGCAGAAGGATTAAAAGGTGTAAGAGTTGTATCTATGCCTTCAATGGAATTATTCGAAGCTCAAACTACAGAATATAAAGAAGAAATACTACCATCCAATATCGAAAAGAGAGTATCAGTAGAAGCTGCATCCACCTTTGGATGGGCTAAATACGTAGGTCTAAAAGGCGTTTCAATAGGTATGGAAAGCTTTGGAATGAGTGGACCAGGACCAAAAGTATTTGAATACTTCGGAATTACTTCAGAAAGAATTAGAGAAGAGCTAGAAAAACTTTAAAAAGTATAATATAAAAACTATTAATTTTAAATAAACCCCAAAATCTTGATTAAAGATGGAGGGGTTTTTAGTATATTTTATTTTAATAATACCTTGATAAAATTTTACATATGTACTACTATTGAAATGGATATTTCTCAAAGTGGGAGGGGAGCGCCTTTCACTTCAATACTCGCGAGGGAACTTGTATAACAAGGTGAGAGTGGACTACTTAGTCCTTACCGTTAATAGGAGAAAAAATTGAGAGAAAAACATTTATTAAGAATGGTTACACTAGCCATGATGGTAGCTATCGGAGTAGTTATATCTCCGATACTTAGGATTGAAGGATTTTGTCCTACAGCACATTTCGTAAACATAGTTTGTTCAGTATTTTTAGGACCTTGGTATTCACTTTTAAATGCTTGTATAATTGCATTTTTAAGAATGACACTTATGTCAATACCGCCACTAGCAATCACTGGACAAGTATTTGGAGCAGTACTTAGTGGAATACTTTACAAAGCTTCCAAAGGATCAATATTTTATGCGTGTCTAGGAGAAGTAATAGGTACTGGAATTATAGGAGCGATTATATCATATCCTGTTATGTCGCTCTTATGGGGTAAGACAGGCCTTACATGGTTATTTTATGTACCATCATTTTTAATTGCGACCATAATGGGTTCAACAGTGGCATTTATTTTTCTTCAAGTTTTAAAAAGAAATGGATCCCTTTATGCTATCCAAAGAAAACTTGGAGTGATGGATTATGAAAAATCTAAAAGAACTATTTAAAACAAGAGAAAAACTAAAAAAAGACAAAAAACTTGTACATTCAATAGTAAGTAAGATTGGTGTATTTGAAATATGCAATTTTACCTTGGCAACAGGTGCAAAAATCATTTGTGCAGAAGCAATAGAAGAGGTAGAAGAAGTAACAAAAAATGCTGATTCACTTACTATTTCGCTTGCAAATATAAATATGACTAGGTTTGAATCTCAAAAATCTGCCCTTGAATCTGCAAAAAGAAACAATAAACCAGTCTCTATAGACGTAGTTGGAGTAGGAATTTCTGATTACAGAAGAAATATTTTAAATGAACTTTTTAAAATAAAAGTTCCAGAAGTGATAAAGGGCAATTTTACAGAGATAGAGAGTCTATTTAAAGGATATAAAACAATAGGTATAGATGAATTAGAAAGTTGTAAAAATGATATTTCATATAAAAAGAAAGTTGTTAAGGACCTTTCTAAAAAATTAAATGCTGTAGTTCTTTCAACAGGAGAAGTAGATATCATTTCCAACGGAGAGGATGTTATAACTATCTCAAATGGTAGTGATTTTATGCCACAGATTGTAGCTACAGGATGTATTTTAAATTCAATAATTGGAGCTTACTTAACAGAGTTAGATCCATTAAACGCAGCTATACTTTCTGTTTTATTATTCGACATATCAGGAGAAATATCTAAAGGCTCATCACCTATCGAAAGATTTATAGATATGCAAAGCGTGTTTTATAATCTGGATTATAAAACTGCTAAAGAGAAAATGAGGCTAGAATATGAGAAGATTTAAAGATGCACTATACTTAGTTACAGATTCAACAAATTTAGATGAAGAAGAATTTCTAGAAAGAGTTTATAAAGCTTGTAAATCTGGAGTAGATATAGTTCAGATTAGAGAAAAAGAAAAGACTGCAAGAGAAATTATGAGACTCGGTGAAACTGTAAAAGAGATTACAGAAAAATTTAATATTCCGCTTATTATTGATGATAGAGTTGATATAGCTTATGCTTTAGGTGTGGGTGTTCATTTGGGAAGTTCTGATTTGCCTGTTTCTGTCGCTAGAAAGATATTAGGACCAGATGCGATAATAGGAGCCTCAGCAAAATCTGTAGAAGTTGCAAAAGTTTGTGAAAGACAGGGAGCAAACTACCTAGGCGTTGGAGCTATAAGACCAACAAAAACAAAGGTTATAACTAAACTAACATCTGTCGATACATTGGATGATATTTCTAAAAATGTGGATATAGATGTATTTGCAATAGGTGGACTAAATAAAGATAATATTGATATTTTAAACGGTCTTAATATATCAGGAGTTTGCGTTGTCAGAGCAGTTATGCAAAGAAGTGACGCCGACAGAGCAGTGCAAGAATTAAAACAAAAAATAAAAAGTATAAGATCCCAGTGCTAACTGGGATTTTTAGTAGGTGAAATTATGAAAATAATGATTGTTGAAGACGATATAGATATAAATAATCTACTTAGAGAACTTCTAAAAGAAGAAGGATATGAAACAGCTGGGTGCTTCACCGCAAGAGAAGCGTTGCTTATGGAGATTTCTGATTTTGATTTAATACTATTAGATCTTATGATGCCATTTATGTCTGGTGAAGAATTTATAAAAGAAGTTCGTGAGAGGGGTATGTCAATTCCTATTATAGTACTATCAGCGAAGATAGATAAGGAAACTAGAATAGGAGTATTAAAAAATGGTGCCGATGATTTCATCACAAAGCCATTTGACTCAGACGATGTAATTGCAAGGGTAGAGGCTAATATCAGAAGATATAGAGAGTTTACAAAGGAAATTAAAAAACTAGAAGTAAAGGGATTAGAATATAATTACGAGGAAGAATGTTTCTATCTCTACGATGAACCTCTGAAACTTACCCTTGTTGAGAGTAAAATTCTTAAATTATTTCTAGAAAACCCTAAGAAGATTTTTACTAAGAAAAATATCTACGAAGCTGTGTGGGAAGATTATTTCGCAGCAGACGAAGACATTATAAATGCTCATATTTCAAACATTAGAAGAAAATTAAAAAATAAAACAAAAGAAGAATATATAGAAACACTGTGGGGAATCGGCTATAGGTTAAATAAAGATTTTAATCTTTAGAAATTCTTTAGAAAGTATTTAGAGATATTTAAGGAAGGCCCAATATAATAATAATCAAGGAGGAAGAAATGAAAGAATTACTTAAAACCATTAATTTAACCAAAGATTATAAAAAGTTCAAACTAAAAGATGTAAATATCTCTATAAATGCTGGAGATATCTACGGTTTAGTAGGACCAAACGGCGCTGGTAAAACCACGCTATTAAAACTCATTGCAAACCATGAAAATCCAAGTTCTGGATACATAGAAACGTTCGGTAGAGAAGGAGAAGTATCTAGGAAAGCTGGTCTTGATGAAATGGGATTTATGATCGACATGAACTCAATGTACTCTTATTTAAGTGGGTACGACAATTTAGTCTATATTGCTAAGCTAAGAGGGATAGACATCAAAGACAAATATGTTGAAGAATTATTTAAATTTTTCAAAATAGAAGCATTTAAGAAGAGAAAATTTAAAACATACTCAACTGGTATGAAACAAAGAGTCCAACTTGTAGCAGCACTATTAAATAGACCTAAGATACTTGTCCTTGACGAACCTGTAAATGGACTTGATCCTGATGGAATCTTAGAACTTAGAAATTATCTAAAGAAATATGCAAATGAAAATGAAGCGGCAATTATAATAAGCTCTCACATATTATCAGAACTCGATATGATTGCAACCAGGTACGGATTTATAAAGAATGGAGAAATTTTAGAAGAAATTTCTGCGGAAGATTTAAAACAAAAAGGCGAAAGATATACTGTACTTGAATTCTATCCAGAAGACTTAGAAGAAGGATTAGCAACTCTTGAAGAAAGTAATATTTTAAAAGATTATAAAGTTCTTGAAAATAATAGAGTAAAAATCTATGAAGATATTGACTTAAAAGATGTACAAAAAACATTGGCATCTAAAGAAATTTATCTAAAGAGTAGCTCAATGAAAGAAGAAAGCCTTGAAGAATACTATGTAAATCTAATGGGAGGACAAAATGAGTAGATATTTAAAAGCAGAATTATTTAGAATTAGGAAATCAAAAAGTGCACTTATAAGTTTATTTTTGATACCAGTATTTATATTTGTAAACTTTGTAATTGGTTATAGAAGTGGAAATGTAGTAGTGACAACAGATCAGCCGATAGGCACTGAGTTTACACTTTTAATATCAGAGATGCTCAAAGCATTTATTCCATTTGTGCTAGCTATACCAATTTTTGCTACGGTTAATAAAGAAACTAGTGAGCCAGGAATGGAAAAAGCGTTGGAATCAGGTATCAGTCCAATGAGTATTTATTTAACTAAATTCATAAATATAGTATTAATCGGAATACTCTATTCAGTTTTGATGGGAATAGTTATTTCAATTGTTCCAATGAGTATGGGCTATAGTTTTAATGAGTGTTTGAATATATTTAAAACTATTATTCAAGTCATTTCAATACAATTTGTCCCTATTCTGTCTCTTATATCAGTTTATTTATTTCTACTATTTTGTTTTAGAAATGAGATAATTACTCTTATTTGTTATTTCATAATAATGGGACCTATAAAAGAAATAATGACATTAGTCGAAAAATTAACTAAAATTAAAAACTTAAGAGTTGTAGCAGAATATGTTCCAAGTAAACTTATGATGAAATTACCAACAGTATTTAATTTTAAAGAAACAGCGACTTTATTTGGAAAAGAATTAGCTGCTATACCAACTGTATACATTCTTTGTACAATCTACACAATTGTATTAGTAGGGCTAGGAATTGCAATATTTTCTAAAAGAAAAGTTGAGGGTATATGATCTATTTAATCGCAGTCTTACTTTTGATTTCTCTATATTTTAATTATAAATTAATAGAAGAAAGAAAAAGATTTAAAAAAGATTTTAATATAAGGACCAAGATCAACTCCACAAGTAAGATGAAGAGTGATTATGGAGTAGAACTAAATGAAGTGGCAAGTAAGCTTGAAGAACTTCTAATGAAAAATAAAAATCAAAGGGTTCAGATAATAAACCTAGATGATTTCCATAAAGAAAATTTAGCAGATATGAGCCACGATCTTAGAACTCCACTTACATCCATACTTGGATATATAAAACTTCTTGAAAAAGAAAATTTAAATGAAAAAGAAAGATCATATCTAGATATTATTAAGAATAAATCATTATATCTTAAAAATATGATAGATATGTTCTATGAAGCTTCCCTCGCAGAGATGGGAAGCCATTTAAATATTGAAATAATTGATGTTATATCCATTACAAATGAATGTGTACTGGCATATTATGATGATTTCGATAAGAAATTTGATTCTACAGAAGTTGATTTAGATGGAAAATTAGAAATAGAAGTAGACGAAAATATTTTTAGACAAGTAGTATCTAATATTCTATCCAATATGTTAAAATATTCCTTAGGTCAAAATAAGATTAAATATAGTGATGGAAAATTATATTTTAAAAACCTAACAGATTTAGAAGATGGAAACTATGATAAACTCTTTGAAAAATCATTTGTTTTGGATTCTTCTAGGCAAAATTCATCTGGACTTGGTCTTTATATAGTCAAGACTAGGCTTGATAGCATGAATATTTGCTCAAAAATATATGTACAGGAGAAAATATTTACTATTGAAATCGATTTTAAGAAACTTCTATGATTTAAGTTATAAACCTTATGGGTTTAAATTTTATACAACATTTCACTTTGCAATGCTACTAATAATTATAGCTGCAGGAGTACTACTTTATAAGCCATACCTTAAGAATAAAAAGTTTAAGGTACTGTTTCAAGTTGTGCCAATAGCACTAGAGCTTATAAGACTTGCTCTAGTTTATAATACAGAGTACTACATGCCGTCGTATCTACCATTTCATCTATGCATATGGGGGACCTACTTTTTAGTGCTTGATTTATTATTTAAAGATAGTAGGTTTGTAAAAGCGTGTCTTTTTTATCTATTTATGACAGGAGCCATTCTTGCATTAGTATTTCCAGATTGGGGTCAACTTAACAAATACTCCTATGTCTCACTGATCTCTTGGATAATTCACGGAATTCTCGTAATGGTGCCATTATACATGATTATAGACGGGGTATATAAACCGAAATTTTTAGATATCAAGTATCCTTTATTATTTATTGGAGGAGTTCTTCCTATTATCAAGTACTTAAATGCAAAATTTCACGCAAACTTTTTCTATATTAATGAACCGAGCCCAGGAAGTCCATTGGAAATAATTTATAAGTATTCTCCAAATTATATCCTCGCTCTTGTAATCATTACTACATTAGTTATGTGTCTAGTATATTTTATCTACAATTTTATAAATTTATTAATTACACGTAGGAATTAAAATTCCTGCGTTTTTTTATATTATTTGTGTAAATTTGTGTATTTTTGTTTATTTATACTAATTTAATGGTATAATTAAATAGAAATCATAGTAAAATTGTGGGAATTAAGGAGGAACTATGACTAAAGAATTATTAAAAATTGAAAATCTTTCAGCAGGAACTGAAGATAAAGAGATACTAAAGAACATAAACTTTGAAATAAACCCTGGAGAAGTCCATGTAATCATGGGACCAAATGGTTCAGGAAAGACTACTCTTTCAAACACTATAATGGGCAATCCAAGATATATTATAAGTAGTGGAAAAATATTTTTTGAAGGTGAAGATATAACTGAACTTTCAACAGATAAAAGAGCAAAAGCTGGAATTTTTATGAGTTTCCAAACTCCTATGGAAGTAAATGGAATCTCAACAGAAAATTTCATAAGAACTGCACTACAACAAAAAACTGATGAAAATATTTCTTTTATAAAGTTTAGAAAAGAACTACACAAAGAAATGGAAAAACTAAGCATGGATAAATCATACGGAGATAGATATCTAAACGTAGGATTTTCTGGAGGAGAAAAAAAGAAAAACGAAATTCTTCAACTACTTATGCTAAACCCTAAACTTGCTATACTAGACGAAACAGACTCAGGGTTAGATGTTGATGCTACAAGAATAGTTGCTGAAGGTATAAATAGATATCATAACGATGACAATGCAGTAATAATTATTACTCACCATAGAGAGCTTATTAGAAAGATTGAGCCTGACAAGGTACATGTTATCGTAGATGGATCAATTGCCTTAGAAGGTGGAGAAGAAATAGTAGATAGAATAGAATCTGAAGGCTTCAACTGGATTAGAAATAAGGTGAAAAATGACTGATAAAAAGGAAAGAAAGAAGACCCAAATCGATGAGATGGATAGGGGAATTTATGATATTAAAAATAAATTCGAATACAGATCCAAAACCGAAACAGGTCTATCTGAAGAAATAGTAAGACAAATTTCATATGAAAAGAACGAGCCAGACTGGATGCTTGATATAAGACTAGAAGCTCTTAAAATCTTTTATGAAAAAGAAAATCCTGTATGGGGACCAGATCTATCAGAAGTAGATATGGAAAAAGTAACTACCTATATCAGACCAAATGCTGATATGACTGATGATTGGAAAAACGTTCCAGATGAAATACGCGATACATTTGATAAACTCGGTATACCTGAAGCAGAAAAAGATGCTTTGCTTTCAGGTGTAGGAGCTCAATATGACTCTGAAGTTGTATATCACAATATTCAAAAGTATTTATTAGATCAAGGCGTTATCTATACAGATTTTGATTCAGCAGTTAAAGAATATCCAAATATCGTTAGAAAATATTTTGGTAAATGTATAAACCCAAGTCTTCACAAGTATGCAGCACTTCACTATGCTGTATGGAGTGGAGGATCATTCGTATACGTTCCAAAGGGAGTAAAGGTGGATGTTCCACTTCAATCTTACTTTAGACTAAATGCACCTGGAGCTGGTCAATTTGAACACACATTGATAATCATCGAAGACGATGCATATTGTCATTTTATCGAAGGATGTTCTGCTCCTAAGTACAATGTACTAAATATTCATGCCGGTGCAGTTGAGCTATTTGTAGGTGAAAACTCTACACTTAGATATTCTACAATAGAAAACTGGTCTAGAAACATGTACAACCTAAATACTAAGAGAGCTCATGTTGAAAAGAATGGACTTATTCAATGGATAAGTGGTTCATTTGGATCAAAAGTTTCTATGCTATACCCATGCTCAGTTCTTTTAGGAGAACATGCATCATCTGAATACACTGGAATATCTTTTGCAGGCTCTGATCAAAATATAGATACAGGCGCTCAAGTAATCCACGCTGCTCCTTATACAACAAGTACAGTTGATTCAAAATCCATATCAAAGAGTGGAGGAATTGGAGTGTATAGAGGTCTTGTAAAGATAGCGGAAAACGCACACCATTCAAAATCATCTGTAAGCTGTGAATCTTTGATGCTAGATCCAGAAAGTAGATCTGACACGATTCCTGTAATAGACATTAGAAATAAAGATGTAGACTTCGGTCATGAAGCTAAGATAGGTAGAATTTCTGACGAAGTTATCTTCTACTTAATGAGTAGAGGAATTCCAGAAGGAGAGGCTAAAGCTATGGTTGTAAGAGGCTTTGCTGATCCGGTAGCAAAAGAATTACCAATGGAATATGCGGTTGAGATGAACAATCTTATAAATCTTGAATTAGAAGGTTCAATAGGATAAGGGGGAAATATGTCAACAATACAAGCAAATGAATTAAAATTTAAGACTTTTGATTATTTAAAAGTCAATGAGACTACAGTAGAAATTCCAGCAATATTTACCCAAGACTTCAACCTTCCATCAGACAAATTTGTAAAGATAGATGAATTTAAAGATGATGAATATGGAGTTTCAAAAGAAGCTCTTGAAATAAATGAAGAGTTTGGAAACTACTATAGATATATAAATTCAAACGAAAACAAGAAAAAAGAAATTATTAGACTAGAAACTACTGATCTAAATACAGAATTATTTGACACTATAGATATAGTAACTGAAAAAGGTGAAAGCCAAGAAGTTATAATTGACTATTCATCAAAAGGTCATAAAGAAAAATTTAGAAATTCAATAATTAGAATATTAGGACATGAAGATTCAAAGACAAATGTATTTATAATCCAAAGAGAAGGCGAAGAATCAACAGTTCTAGAATCAATACTCGTTCATGGAGAAGAAGGAGCAAATGTCTCTGTAAATCAATATGAAGTGGGATCTTCTAAGCTAATCTCAAATTATAAGGCAAATTTAATAGGAGAAGCATCCCATGCAGAAGTAAACTCAATTTACTTTGGATATAATGAGCATGAAATTGATTTAATATATAATATAATTCACGAAGGCAAGGATAGTACGTCAAACATCATCATTAATGGTGCTTTAAAGGACAACGCTAGAAAGATATTTAAATCTAATTTGGACTTTAAAGAAGGAAGTACAGGAAGTGTTGGTAATGAAGAAGAATTCTGTATTCTACTTGACAGCACTGTAAAAAGTGTATCTGTTCCACTTCTTCTATGCCACGAAGATGATGTACTTGGAAACCATGCGGCTTCAGCAGGAAGAATAGATGAAAATATCTTGTTCTATATAATGAGTCGTGGATTCTCTATGGCAGAAGCAGAAAAACTAATAATAGAATCTAGATTTGCGGGCGCGATAGATGAACTTCAAGATGACAATTTAAAAGAAGAAATATGGAATAGAGTACTAGAGTATTCAAGAAAGGACGTAAATGAATAGAGAAGAAGTTTTAAAAATAAGAGAAGATTTTCCTTATTTAAACATGGATAAAAACATCATATATCTTGACAACGGAGCGACTACACAAAAACCTATTCAAGTTATAGAAGCTTTAGAACATTACTATAAATTTCAAAATGGAAATCCACATAGAGGAGCCCATTATTTAGCAATGGCATCCACAGAAGCTTATGAAGGCGCAAGAGATTATATTGCAAAATTCTTAGGAGCAAGTAGTGATGAAGTGGTGTTTGTTAGAAATGCTACAGAAGGTCTTAACCTACTTGCATACAGTTACGGCATGGAAGAGATAAAAGAAGGAGACGAAATCCTTATCTCTATAATGGAACATCATTCAAACCATGTTACATGGCAAGAAGTGGCAAAGAGAAAAAATGCAAAACTTGAGCATTTATACCTTGATGATGATATGCAAATACCTTGGGAAGAATTCACTAGTAAAATAAATGAGAATACAAAGATATTTTCAATAACTGCAGCGTCAAATGTAGTTGGAACTATGCCGGATCTTCATAGAATGATTTCATATATAAGAGAAAACTATAAAGATGTAAAAATCTTTGTAGATGCAGCTCAATACATTCCACATCAAAAGATAAATGTAAAAGAGCTTGACTGTGACGCTCTAGTATTTTCTGGACACAAAATGGTAAGTCCGATGGGAATTGGCGTTCTTTATGGAAAGAGGGATTTCTTAAACTCATTAAAACCATTTATGTATGGTGGAGACATGATTGAATATGTATATGAAGATAAGAGCACATATCTAATGAGTCCTCAAAGATTTGAAGCAGGCACACAAAACGTAGGAGGAGCTGTATCTTTAAGGTATGCAATAGAATATCTAGAAAACATCGGCTTTGACAAGATATTTGAATACGAAAAGAGCCTTACAAAATATTGTTACGATAAATTAAAGAAACTTGATTATATCGATGTATACACAACTTCTAATGAGCATAGAAGCCCTGTAATTTCTTTTAATTTTAAAGATGCACATCCTCATGATGTAGCTTCAATAGTAGATACTAAAGGAGTGGCGATCAGGTCAGGTCATCACTGCGCTCAACCACTTCACAGAAAGTTAGGGTGTAACTTCTCATGTAGAGCTTCCTTTGCTTTCTACAATACTTTTGAAGAAGTGGACAAATTTATAGAGTCACTTGAATATGTAAAAGAGGTGATGGGAATTGAATCTTAATGATATTTATACAGAGTTAATTCTAGAACAGTCTAGAAATAAAAAAAATAGAAGAGAAATAGATAATCCTACCTACAAAGAGTTAGGACATAATCCAAGCTGTGGAGATGAAATTACACTATATGTCTTAATGGATGGAGATATTCTAAAAGATGTATCATATACAGGAGTTGGATGTGCAATTTCACAAGCATCCACATCAATAATGGTAGATACAATCAAAGGATTAGAAAAAAATGAAACTATAAAACTTGCAAATGATTTTATAGAGATGATAAAAGGGAAAGAGCTTACAGAAAAAGAAATAGATGAACTAGGAGATGCAATTGCATTTGAAAGTATCAAAAATTTACCTGCTCGTGTAAAGTGTGCAGTTCTTCCATGGTATACAATAAAAAATATTTTGGAAGAAGGTAAAACACAAGGCTCTTTTACAGTTGAATAGGTGTAAACATGAAGCTATCTACAAAGGGAAGATATGGACTTATGGCAATGTATAGACTTATGGAAAGTTATGGCGATGGGCCTCAATCTATAAATAATATTGCCGAGAAAGAAAATTTATCAGATTCATATTTAGAACAACTATTCTCGCTTCTTAAAAATGCGAAACTCGTAAAATCCACAAGAGGTGTAAATGGTGGATACAGCCTTGCAAGAGATCCAAAAGATATTAAAATTGGAGAAATTATAGAAGCTCTTGAAGGAAACATGGAGCTATCCTGCTGTCAAAAGGATGTTGAATGTCCTAAATCAGAAGAGTGTCCAACGAGAGATATATTAGATGAAGTTCAATTTAAAATTGAAAGTGTACTTGATTCTATGACGCTTGAGGATATGAAAAAATGATATATTTCGATCACCAAGCAACGACAAAAATGAATAGAGAAGTAATAGATGCAATGATGGATTCGTATAAATATTATGGGAATCCATCATCAATTTATTCATTAGGACAAAAATCAAAAGGCATAATAGAGGAAAAAAGATCTAGTATAGCTAAGATGTTAAAAGTAAATCCAAAGGAAATATTTTTCACATCTGGAGGTACAGAATCAGATAATTGGGCGCTAATGGGTACTCTTAAAAAAGGTGATCATCTCATAACTTCAATGATTGAGCATCATGCAATTTTACACACAGCTAAACACCTTGAAGAAAATGGAGTAGAGGTAACGTACTTAAAACCAGAAAGAGATGGAAGTATTCGACTTGAAGAGATTAAAAATGCAATAAGGGAAAATACGAAGTTAATATCCATAATGACTGCCAACAATGAGATTGGAGTTATAAATGATATTAAGTCTATTGGTAAGTTGGCTAGAGATAATGGAGTTTTATTTCATACAGATGCTGTTGCTGCGATGTTTAAAACGCCAATTGACTTTAATGATTTTGATCTAGCTTCTATCACGGCTCATAAATTTAATGGACCTAAAGGAATTGGAATTCTCTATGTAAAAGAAGGTACAAAAATAAATAATATTCTATTTGGTGGGTCACAAGAGAGGGGCAAACGCCCAGGTACAGAAAGTCTGGCGCTTGTAGTAGGTCTTGAAAAAGCAATGAAAATTCACTATAATAGAGAACATAATAATTATGTCAAAGAACTAAGAGACTACCTTGTAGAAAACCTAAAAGAAATAGGTTTAAAAATAAATGGTTCCATAGACAATAGACTTGATTGCAATGTAAATTTCATTTCGAAAAATAGTTCAGAAATAACACTTATGAAACTAGATATGGAAGGAATAATGGCAAGTGCAGGATCGGCTTGTACTGCTGGAGCTATGAGTGCATCTCATGTTCTTACAGCTATAGGTCTAAGCGAAGAAGAAGCAAACTCGTCAATAAGAATTAGTTTAGACATAGAAAATACAAAGGAAGAAATAGATACTTTAATTCGAGCACTGAGGTGAGCTATGAATAAGATTGAAATAGCAAAAACTATAATAACACCGAAATTTTTATCAAATACTGTACTTGTACTTTTAGCTACTTTAATATTTTTATTAATTTATTACTTAATTAACATTGGAAATAAATATATTGAAAGAAATAAAAGAATAAATATAGATATACTTTTACTTATAAAGATTCTTGTAGGATTTATAATATTAGGAATCGTCTTTATGATTTTTAATAAATATAAAATCTTAAAAGACACATTCTTTTCTATTTTTATTGCAATGATTCTTGCGTTTATTATTAACCCATTCGTAACTATGCTAGAAGGTAAAGGAATAAAACGTGGATACGGTGTAATAATTGTATATCTTATGTTTATACTTATCATTACTGTATTAATAGCCACAGTAATACCTAAGACAGTACAAGAACTTACGAAACTCGTAGCTCAAGCTCCGCAAACTTTAGATGCACTTTCAATTAAAGCGGAAGAATTCTCAAAAGCTTTATCAAGGATGTTTGAAGGCAAGATGTTTACTGGATTTGATCCAAGCAATATGAATTTAGTAGACACATTTGGAGATAAATTTTTAGAAATATTAAAGAAATCACAAGACTTAATGATTTCAAACTTAAAAAATATTGCTACAGGAATTTCAACAGTGCTCTACTCATTTGTAAAGTTATTTATAGTCTTGGTATTTTCTTACTACTTTGTAGTTGATAAGGATAAAATAAAATCAAAGGTAGTTGAATTAATTCCTGAAAAATATAAAAGGGATGTATTTTTCGTTTCTATGAGAATTAACGAAGCTTTATTAGGATTTGTAAAAGGAAGACTACTGATGGCTGTTTTTGTAGGTCTACTAACAATGATTTCATTATTAATTGTAGGAGTTGATTTTGCAGTAATAATTGGTCTTATAACATGTGTGGCTGATATAATTCCATATATAGGACCATTCTTAGGATTTGCTCCGGCAATATTATTTGCATTAATCGAATCTCCAATTAAAGCTGTTTGGGTAGGAATAATATTTGTAGCAATCCAATGGGCAGAAAATAACATTATAGCTCCTAAACTTTTAGGAGACAAAGTTGGTCTAAACCCACTTGTAATTCTCTTATCAATAATTATTGGTGGTGGAATGTTTGGAGTACTAGGAATGATTTTAGGAGTTCCAGCAGTATCCATAATTATGATTTTAGTAGAGTTCTTCAAGTTAAAATATAACGAAAAGAAAGCTCAAGTTAATGTATAATAGCCTCCCTAAAGGGAGGTTTTAATAAGTAAGAGGTGTATATGAAAAATTTAGGACTTCATGAAATAAGAAAAGAATTTTTAGAGTTTTTTCAGTCTAAAGACCACTTGATTCTAAAAAGCTTTCCACTTATTCCAAAACAAGACAAATCTTTGTTGTTAATCGGAGCGGGTATGGCTCCAATGAAAAAATATTTCACAGGAGAACTAACTCCTCCTAAGAAGAGAGTTTCAACATGCCAAAAATGTATAAGAACTGGTGATATCGAAAATGTAGGACTTACAGATAGACACGCTACATTTTTTGAAATGCTCGGAAACTTTTCTTTTGGCGATTATTTTAAACATGAAGCTATATCATGGGCTTGGGAATTTTTAACAGAAAATTTAGAAATTCCTAAAGATAAACTATGGGTTACTGTATTTTATGAAGATGAGGAAGCTTATAAAATATGGAGAGATGAAATCCATGTACCAGAGAAAAGAATCGTTAAAATGGGTAAAGAAGACAATTTCTGGGAGTTAGAAGTAGGTCCATCAGGTCCATGTTCCGAAATCTATGTAGATAGAGGAGAAGAGTATGGATGTGGAGATCCAGATTGTAAACCAGGTTGTGAATGCGATAGATTTATCGAAGTTTGGAACCTTGTATTCACTCAATTTGACAAAGATGAAAAAGGAGTATACCATCCACTTGCACATCCAAATATAGATACTGGTATGGGACTTGAAAGAATTGCAACAGTATTACAAAATACAAATAACATATTTGAAATTGATGCAATAAAGAACATCATTGAAAAAATAGAAGAGCTTTCTAATTATAAATATCAAACTGATAAAAAGAAAGACATCTCTTTGAGAGTTATAACTGACCACGCTAGAGCAATGACATTTTTAATATCTGATACAGTTAGACCTTCAAATGAAGGTAGAGGATATGTTCTTAGAAGACTTATTAGACGTGCAGCAAGACATGGAAGACTTCTAGGAATTAAGAGAGCATTTTTATCAGAAATTGCAGATTTAATAATAGATTCATGGTCAGTAGAATATAATGATCTAGTAGAAAATAGAGAAAAGATAAAAGAAGTTATAAGAATTGAAGAAGAAAAATTCTTAGAAACAATTGATCAAGGAATGAGTATTCTAGGTTCTTACTTAGAAGAACTTGATAAAGAAGGCAAAAAAATTCTTCCAGGAGATAAAGCATTTAAACTTTATGATACCTATGGTTTTCCAATAGATTTAACTATAGAAATACTTGAAGATCAAGGATATGAAGTTGATAGATCTGGCTTTGATGAAAATATGGAAGAACAAAGAAGACGTGCTAGAGAATCTCGTGAACACGACCAAATAGGTTGGACATCAAAAGAATCTGAACACTACTATGAAGATCTAAATTCTGAGTTCACAGGATATAGTGATGATGAAAGTGATTCTAAAATCGTAAGAATTGTTTTAGATGGAGAGATAGTAGATAGTGCCTGTGAGGGAAATAGAGCGATATTTGTACTAGACAAGACTCCTTTCTATGGTGAAGGCGGTGGCCAAGTAGGAGATATAGGAACTATAAGTTCAGATAGTTTTGAAGTTGAAATAATAGACACCAAGAAGACTTCTAAAGGAATAGTCTTAATGGTTGGTGATGTTACCGAAGGGATAGCAAAGGTTGATTCAAACGTACACGCTAAGATAGATTCAAAGAGACGTAACAATATAAGAAGAAATCACTCTGTAACACACCTTCTACACAAAGCTCTAAAAGAAGTTCTAGGAACTCATGTAAATCAAGCAGGATCTCTGGTAAGAGATGACTATATGAGATTTGACTTCACTCACTTTGAAGCGATATCTTCAGAGGATCTTAAAAAGATCGAAGAAATTGTAAACGAAGAAATATACAAAGCTTTACCTGTAGATACAATAATCACAAATCCAGAAGAAGCAGCAAAACTTGGCGCTGTAGGATTATTTGAGGAAAAATATGGCGACATTGTAAGAGTAGTTAAAATGGGAGATTTCTCTATAGAATTATGTGGAGGAACTCACGTTAAGAATACTTCTGAAATAGGAATGTTTAAAATCTTACAAGAAGGTGGCATTAGCTCAGGAGTAAGACGTGTTGAATGTATAACTGGACCAGCTGTTTACAAATATTTAAATGAAAATTTAGCACAAATAGACAGAATTTCTAAACTTGTAAAAGCTAATAAGTCTGAAATAGAACACAAAATAGAAACGACTCAAACAGAACTTAAAGAAGCTCAAAAAGAAATTGAAAGCATAAAGAAAGATAAGGCAAAATCAGAAATAGATAATGTTTTGGATTCTAAATTCGAAATTGATGAAGGCTTTGGACTAGTCTATAAGTTTGAAAATATGGATGTGGCAACTCTAAGAGATCTAGCTGATAGCGTAAAAGATAAATTAGGAAAAGCTGTAGTAGTATTTGCAACTATAAACGAAGGAAAATTAAACTTTGTGGCAGCAGCTTCAAATGAAATTTCTAAAAAATACAATGCTGGAAATATCGTTAGAGAAGTTGCTAAAATTTGTGGTGGCTCAGGCGGAGGAAGACCAACGATGGCAACAGCAGGAGCTAGTGATTTAACAAAGGTTGATGAAGCATTAGATTTTGCAAAAGAACTATTGACAAAGTAAAAACTGATTATTAAATATTTTAAATTAACCAGAGATAATTTTCTCTGGTTTTTATTTTTTGTAAAGATGGTAAAAATAATTTAAAAATAATAGATAGTATTAATATTATATTAAAAAAATATTTATTTAAATATAATGTGTTTTATTATAAACGGCTAAGTATTGGTTTTACGTGAAAAATATTGTATAATAAAGATAATATTATATAGGAGGTAATATTTTGAGTGCAATTTTAATAAAAGACTTATCTAAAAAAATTGGTAAAGATTTAATCTTTAATTCTTTAAATTTAGAAGTCCAAGATGGTGAATTTTTCGCACTACTTGCTCCTGAAAAAAAGGGAAAGACTACACTTGCAAGAATTATTTTCAATTTCTTAAAACCTAGTCAAGGCAAAGTGCTTGTATATGATATGGATGTAACCAAAGATTCAAAAACTATTAAAGAAGGTGTAGCCTATGTTCCATCTGAAATAATGTTTGAAGAAAATCTAAAAGCTTCATCCATTTTTAATAAAACTTTAAGTCAACATAACCTAAGTAATAAGGATGAACTTAATAATTTATTAAATTACTTTGATTTTGATCAAAGACAAAAGTTTTCTGATATGACAGAACGTGATCAAAAGCTTTTTTCAGTTATAAACGCTTTGATTTTTAAACCACGTCTTATTGTTTTAGACGATACAACAAAAGATTTAACAAATGACGACAATATAAAGCTATTCTCATATCTTAGAAGTTTAAAAGAAGAGTACGGACTTACTGTACTTATGCTTTCTGACGACCTTCCAATGGCACAAAGTTATTTTGACAGAGTAGCCATTTTAAAAGACGGTGAAGTAAAAGATATTGAATTTGTTAAAGATAGAATATCAAACGACAAAGTTTTAGTTATAAAGGGCACAGTTGATTCTTTAAAAGAATTTGAGGCTATTGGAGCTAGAGTTATAAGAGATGATTTAGAGTTACATGAATTATATTTTAATGGCTCAATGATAGAACTTACAAAGATAATAAATGACAAAAAACTAAGAAATTATTCAATATTCGATTCAACTTTAGACGATAAAGTGAAAGCTCTCCAAGGTGGACCACTTCCAAAGTTTGAAAATAATAGTTACAAAGAAGACCACATTGTAAAGAGAGAATATGATGAAGTAGAGCAAGTTGTTGTAGAACCACAAAGAGATGAAGATACAGATGAATTAGATAGTAATACAGAAAAATTAGACGACAATATTGTAGCTGTTGATAATACAGATGATACACTTTTGTTTAATTTCAACGAAAATGAAGTTAAATTAGACTCTGAAGCTGAAAATTCTAATGTAGTTGAAACTGAAACTGAGAAATCTAATGTAGTTGAAAATGAAACCGAAACTGCAACAACAGAAGATGAAGCTCTTATAAAAGAAAAAAATGACTTTGATGAAAGCAGTTTTGTAAATATAAGTCACATGGTTGAAACAGAATTAGAAAACAAAGAAGATACTGTAATTATAGAAGAAACCAAGGAGGATAAATAATGATTTTTTCAAAAGAATTTAAATCAACATTTGGCAAGATGATAGCTTGGTTATTAGTTATTGGAGTTTTAACAGGACTTCTTATGGCATTCTACCCATTGATGTTAGAAGATAGAATGAAATCAATATTTGATACATTTATTAATGGACTTAGCGATAATTTAGCTGCTGGTCTTGGATTTAATAAAGAACTTGATTACTCAAATATTTCCACATATCTTGCATTTGTATTTCAATATATAGCAGTGCTTATTGGAATATTTGCATTTCAAATTGGTGCAAAAAGTTTAGCAAAAGAAGAAGAAACTGGATCTATCCAATATATTTATTCAAATCCAATAAGTAGGTCTGAAATAGTAAGTTCTAAACTACTTTCTGGAGTAGTTACTATTTTCTTATTTTTAATTCTACTTTGTGCTTTAAGCTTTGGATTTATAAAAGTTATAGGCCTTAAGTATCCTGAAATCGAAAATAGTGATTATTTAGTAAACTTAGTAATTATTTTTATAGGTATGCTAGCTTCATCACTCGTATTTATGGGAATAGGATATTTTATTTCATCATTTACAAGATCTGCAAGTTACTCTGAAACAGTTGCAGTATTATTTATAATAATAGTAGTAGTATTTGCCATAACTGGAAAAGTTCTAGGGGGAACTTATGAAATGGTAGCAACAAAACTACCTTTTGAAGTATTTCACCCATATAAACTAATAAGTCATAGTTTTGATTTAATAGGAATGGGAATAAATGGTATTATATTTATACTTTCTATAGTTTTAACATATGTTATCTATGGAAACAAAGAATTTAAATTTTAGTTTAAAAGTTTGAGTAATGCTCAAACTTTTTTAAAGTAATGAGTTTTGCTTCGGTAAATCTAGATAATAGGAGGAACAATGAAAGACGTAATAGTAGCTCTTGACTTTAAGGATAAAGAAACCTGTTTAGAATTTTTAGATAAATTCAACGAAAGTATATATGTAAAAGTTGGGATGGAATTATTTTATAAAGAAGGCCCAGAAATAATAAAACTTATAAAGAACAGAGGACACAAAATATTTTTAGACTTAAAGCTTCACGATATACCTAATACAGTGGGAGGAGCATTTAGATCCTTAAGCTCACTTAATGTGGACATGTTAAATCTTCACATCGCAGGAGGATCCGAAATGATAAAAAGAGCTAAAGAAGAACTACCAAACACCACTCTTTTGGGAGTAACTATGCTTACTTCAATAGATGAAAGGGCTATGCACGATGAAATTTTAATTAACTCTAGACTATCAGTTGAACAAGTAGTTCTTAGCTATGCAAGACTTGGTAAAGAGTCAGGTCTTGATGGAATAGTTTGCTCAGCACAAGAAGTTCCAAAGGTTAAAGAAGAATTAGGACCAGAATTTTTAACAGTTACTCCTGGCATAAGACCTCAAGGAGAAGATACAGGAGACCAAAAGAGAGTTGTAACTCCTGAAGATGCTAGAAATCTAGGTTCAGACTATATAGTTTGCGGAAGACCTATAACAAAATCAGATGACCCAGTTTTAAGTTATAAAAAAATCAGAGAGGAATTTTTAGGAATATGAAAGAAATAGCAAAGATATTATTGGATTTAAAAGCAGTAAGCTTATCACCAAAAGCACCATACACCTGGGCATCAGGAATAAAATCACCAATTTATTGTGACAATAGGCTCACTCTTTCTTTTCCTAAAGAAAGAAAAATAATCGAAGAAGAACTTAAAAAATTAATCGAAGAAAAATTTCCAGAAGTTGAATATTTGATGGGCACAGCTACTGCAGGAATTCCTCATGCGGCAATTTTGGCTGATAAAATGAACCTTCCTATGGGTTTTGTAAGAAGTTCAAACAAGGATCATGGAAAAGGAAATAAAATAGAAGGTAAGATTGTAGAAGGATCTAAAGTCGTTGTTATAGAAGACTTATTTTCAACAGGCGGATCATCTATAAAAGCTGCAAATGCACTTAAAGAAGCTGGATTTGAAGTTTTAGGTGTATGCGGAATATTCTCTTATAATTTAGATGAATGTAAGAAAAACTTTGAAGATAATAAACTTCCATTCTACTCACTTACAAACTATGATGAACTTTTGGATATAGCTCTTCAAATTGACTATATCGAACATGACGATCTTGAAAAGTTACGTGCTTGGAAAAAAGACATAAAAGACGAATCATGGATTAATCTATAATTTAGATTTATTAAAATGAAAACATCATTAAGCCAAGGTAACTTGGCTTTTTTAAAATAACATTACAGAAATAACCCTAGAAGAAAATGGTGAAAAATGATAGAAGTAAAAAATGTAAGCTTCAGATATGAAGAAGATAGTAGGTACGTGCTTAGAGATGTATCTCTAGATATTAAAAACGGTGAATTTGTATCAATACTTGGCCACAATGGATCCGGTAAATCAACACTTGCAAAACTGATGAATGGACTATTTATTCCAACTGAAGGCCAAATTTTAGTGGATGGAATGGATACCAAAGATGATGATAATATTTTTGATATTAGATCGAGAGCTGGAGTAGTATTTCAAAACCCGGATAACCAAATAGTTGCGACAATAGTTGAAGAGGATGTGGCATTTGGTCCAGAAAACTTAGGAATTGAGATGCCAGAACTAAGAGAGAGGGTAGATAAGGCTCTAAAATCTGTAGGAATGTATGAATACAGAAAGTCTGCTCCACACCTTTTATCTGGAGGACAGAAACAAAGAGTAGCAATTGCTGGAATACTTGCAATGCATCCAAACTATATAATTCTCGATGAGCCAACAGCTATGCTAGATCCAGGTGGAAGAGAAGAAGTAATGAGTGCGCTTTTAGAACTTAATAAACAAGGCAAAACTATAGTTCTTATAACACATTTTATGGAAGAGGCTAAGCTTTCCGATAGAATATTTTTGGTAGAAGAAGGAAAACTTATCAAGGAAGGGACTCCATTAGAAATATTTAAAGAAGTAGAAATGATGAAGGAAATAGGCTTAGATGTGCCTCATGCAACGGAGGTTTCTCATTTCTTAAAAAATAATGGAATAAAACTAGAAGAAGTCTTAAATGTAGATGATTTGGTGAATGACGTATGGCAATTATTAAAATAGAAAATTTAAATCATATATATTCTGAAGGGACTCCTTATGAAAAAAAAGCTCTTTCGAATATAAATTTAGAAATCAATTCTGGTGATTTTATAGGTTTAATAGGTCATACAGGCTCTGGAAAATCAACTCTAGTCCAACATTTAAATGGACTTCTAAAACCAACGTCAGGAAAAATATATGTTGAAGGTGAAGAACTTTTTGCAGATAAAACAGATATGATTAAAGTGCGCGAAAAGGTTGGACTTGTATTTCAGTATCCAGAATATCAACTATTTGAAGAAACAATATATAAAGACATTGCCTTCGGACCAAAAAACTTGGGACTTTCAGATGAAGAAGTAGATGAAAGAGTAATGTATGCAGTAAATTGTGTTGGTCTTGAAGAAAGAATGCTTAAGAAAAGCCCATTTGAAATTTCAGGCGGTCAAAAGAGAAGAGTTGCAATAGCAGGAGTACTTGCTATGAAACCAAAGGTACTAGTCCTTGATGAGCCTACTGCAGGTTTAGATCCATATGGACGAGATGAAATACTAAATGAAATCAATTTGCTTCATAAAGAAGGAATAACTATAATATTGGTTTCTCACTCTATGGAAGACATATCTAAGTACGCAAACAGGGTTCTAGTTATGAATAATGGAGAACTTGACTTTGATGATGAAACATTAAAAATATTTGAAAAGACAGATGAACTTCAAAACATTGGACTTAGGATTCCGAAGGTTCTAGAAATTATCAAGAGTTTAGAAGATAAGGGAATTCATATTGAACCAACACTGGACATAGACGTTTTAAAAGAAGATCTTCTATCTATGCTTGGAGGTAAAAATGCTTAAAGATATAAACTTAGGACAATACTATCCAGGAGATTCAAAAATTCACAAGTATGATCCAAGACTTAAGATTTTATCTGTGATGTTTTTTATTGTGCAATTATTCTTTGTAAAAAATCTCTATCTATTTATACCTCAGATAATCTTTTTAACAATAGTGACACTTGCAAGTGGTCTAAAGTTTAAAACGGTATTTAAAGGGCTAAAACCACTTAGATGGATTATACTAATAACATTTATAATAAATTTATTATTTGTTGGAGGCACTGTATTATTTAGTTTCTTATTCATAACTATAACTAAAGAATCTCTTATACTTGCAACTACAACTTCTACGAGAATCGTACTACTAGTGTGGGGATCTTCTATACTTACACTTACAACATCACCAATAGAGCTTACAGATGGGATAGAGTCTCTTTTAAAGCCATTTAAAGTCATAGGACTTCCTGCACATGAGATATCAATGATGATGACTATAGCACTTAGATTTATTCCTACGCTAATCGAAGAAACAGACAAAATTATGAAGGCTCAAAAAGCTAGAGGAGCAGACTTTGAGTCAGGAAATGTTTTAAATAGAGCAAAGAATTTAGTTCCGCTTTTAGTTCCTCTATTCATCTCTTCATTTAGAAGAGCTGATGACTTAGCTACCGCTATGGAATCTAGGTGTTACAATGGCGGTAAAGGAAGAACAAAGCTAAATAAACCAGTCATTAAATCTTCCGATATAGTGCTATTTATAATATCAATTATTTTCTGTTCAGCAATAATAGCTGTAAGTGTTTTGATGAAATGAAAAAGAACATTAGAATAAAAATAACTTATGATGGTACAAAGTTTTATGGATTTCAAAAACAAGAAAAAGGAAGGACTGTCGAAAAAGTTCTTACTAAGGCAGTAGAAAACACTGTTAAACATCCTGTTAAATTGTTTTACTCTGGAAGAACAGACAGTGGGGTCCATGCATTTGGTCAATATGCAAATTTCTTTACAGATTCAACGATAGATATAGGAAATTTACCAAAAGTAATAAATTTTCATCTTCCATCGGATATATCTGTAGTAGAGGCAAAATATGTCTCTGATGAATTTCACTCAAGATATAGCGCTAAGGGCAAATTTTATCGATACACAATTTACAACAATCGATATAGAAACGCCTTATACGAAAATAGAGCGTGGCAATATCCTCATAAGATCGATACTTATAAATTAAAGAAATCTCTTTCTTATTTAGTAGGCGAACATGATTTCAAATCATTTATGGGTAGGTATGCAACCGTAAAGGATACTATTAGAATTATAAATAATATTGAAGTGCATCAGTCTGGAGATGTAATAAACATTGATTTTTATGGGAAAAGTTTTTTAAAAAATATGGTAAGAATAATAGTTGGAACCGCAGTACAGATATCTAGCAAAGATAAAAATCCAGAGATTATGAAAGAAGCTTTAAATAGAAGAGAAAGAATTTCTGCTGGTATGACTGCTCCAGCTTGTGGATTATACCTAATGGATGTATTTTTTAGAGGTAATTAAATGAAAAAATATATAATGGCTTTTGATGCTGGAACAACCAGCAGTAGAACGATAATATTTGATAAGAATGGGGAAATAGTATCTTCTGCCCAAAAAGAGTTTACTCAATATTTTCCTAAACCAGGTTATGTTGAGCACGATGCCAACGAAATTTGGTCAACTCAGTTAGGAACAGCTATTGAAGCTATGTATAAAGCTGGTATTTCAGCTGATGAAATAGCAGCAATAGGAATAACTAATCAAAGAGAAACTACAGTTTTGTGGAATAAAAAAACTGGAGAGCCAATATACAATGCAATAGTTTGGCAATGTAGAAGGACTTCTGCTTATTGTGACGAACTCAAAGAAAAGGGATACGAGGAAATTATAAAGGAAAAGACAGGTCTAATAATAGATGCATATTTTTCTGCTACAAAGATAAAATGGATTCTAGATAATGTAGAAGGAGCTAGAGAGTTAGCAGAAAAAGGAGATCTATTATTCGGTACTATTGACTCTTACTTAATTTATAGACTGACCGATAAAAATATTCATGTAACAGACTATTCAAATGCATCCAGAACTATGATTTTTAATATAAACACATTGGATTGGGATGACGACATTTTAAAACTTTTAAACATTCCCAAAAATATTCTTCCGGATGTAAAAGACTCCACGGAGGTTTACGGATACGCTTCAGAAAAAATATTCGGTCAAAAGATTCCTATAGCTGCCGCAATAGGAGACCAACAATCTGCGCTATTTGGTCAACTATGTGTAGATGAAGCTGAGGCTAAAAATACATATGGAACAGGAGCATTCTTACTTATGAATACTGGAGATAAAATAGTAAGAAGCAAGAATGGACTACTATCCACTATAGCTTGGTCAATTGATGGAAAAGTAAATTATGCACTTGAAGGTTCTATATTTGTCGCTGGTTCATCAGTACAATGGTTAAGAGATAAACTTAGATTAATAGACTCAGCTGAAGATTCGGAATATATGGCAGGAAAAGTAGACGATACATTGGATTGCTATGTAGTTCCAGCTTTTACTGGACTAGGAGCACCATATTGGAATCAACATGCTAGAGGAACCATTGTTGGAATAACTAGAGGAACAACAAAATACCATATTATTCGTGCAACGTTAGAATCCATCGCATATCTTTCTTACGATGTACTCCACTCTATGGAAGAAGATCTAGGACAAGATTTAAAATTATTAAAAGTAGATGGAGGAGCATCAAATAATAATTTTTTGATGCAATTTCAATCAGATATTCTTGGCTGCGAAGTAAAAAGACCTAAAGTTACGGAAACGACTGCACTTGGAGCTTGTTATCTAGCTGGACTTGCTGTAGGTTTTTGGGAAGATATAGATGATTTAAAAAACAAAACTAATTCTGGAACTACATTTACTCCAAATATGGATGAAGAGTTAAGGCTTAAAAAAATAAAGAGATGGCACAAAGCTGTTGAGACATCATTTGACTGGGGATTTGAATCAGAATGATTACAAAATAATAAAAGAGTGATTACAATTTTAAAGATATATTGAACTTAAAATGACATTAAACTATTATCATAATAGGAGGTTTTATGAAGCCATTTTATCATTTAAAGGAAAAATTTTTAAGCTCAAAAAAATCTATTGAAAGATTTCCACTGCCTATGATTTTTTCTATAATATCAACAATATTTTTCATACTTTCTATACAAGGTAATGAAGGGATCAAAAACAACTCAAAATTTGGATTTTTCTTTCTTTTTGCTGCACTTTTTTATTTAAATTTAAAGTTATTTTTAGAAGGGGTAATTTTTAGCAAAAAAGATAAGCTTTCAAATAAAAGTATTAGACTTTTAAAAGTGTCATCATACCTAGTATCTCTTCCTGTTATGTTTGGAATGTATATGACAATATTTTACATAAATAAGGATTTTAGATACAATTCGCTATATATTTATATAGGATGTATGGTTGCTCTTATCTTAGCAATATTTTTCATATCAAAAATATATTATTTTGAAGATTATATTCCATATTTTTTGAATGTTAACTTCCAACTATTAACTTCAATAATGTACTCACTTGCACTTGGAATTGGTGTACTAATTGTTTTTATTAGCTTAAACAGATTATTTGATTTCAATATGGAATATAAACACTTATATTCATTGGAACTCATGGTGTTTTTACCAATAAATTTAGGATTTTTCCTTAGTGAATTTCCAACTATTCAGAAATCTTTAAATGACTATGAAGCTTCAAGAGAATTAAATATTTTAATAAATAATATATTTATTCCTCTAATATATCTTTATACATTGATACTATATTCATACTTTTTTAAGATATTATTTACAATGAAATTACCAAAAGGAATAATAATTAATCTAGTGCTTTGGTTTTCACTTTTTACAACTTTTATAATTTTTTTATCATCGAGGACAAAAGGAAAAATAAGTTCAAGCTTTAGGATTGTTCAACCGATAATTAATATACCGCTAATAATCTTTATGTTCTATGCCATTTATTTAAGAATCAATCAATATGGATTTACATTAAATAGATACATAGTAGTAGCGCTTGGAATTTTTACCTTGCTTTCGATGCTGTATTTTATTTTTCTTAAAAACAGTTCTAATATGTCAATAGTGGTTCTTTTGACAGTTATAGTTCTTATTTCTTCTTTGGGACCAGTATCGGCTTATAATATTAGCGCTGTTTCACAAAATAAAAGACTTAAAAAAATTTTAGAAAATAATCAAATGTTGTCTGGAGGTAAAATAATACCTAATAATAGCATTTCAGATGACGATAAAAAAGAAATTATATCCATTGTAAACTATTTAAATAAATATTTTAGAACAAAAGATATAGAACTTCTAGCTAATTATGATTCAAATTTTGAGAAGACTTTTGGATTTAATGAAAACATCAATATCGAAAATACAGGGTATCAAGTCATTAAATTGTCTGAAGATGAAGTAATTGATATAGAAGACTATAGTGGTTTTATATATAAAGACTATTATAACGAAGAAGTTATCTATGATGATAATAATATAAAAATATATGGAGAAGATAATAATATAGTATTATCAAAAAAAGCTCCAAATAATACTATAACTAAAGAGATAAATATAAATGATATAGTTAATAAATATCTAGCACTTAAAAAAGATAATTCAATAATACATCAGAATGATTTATCTTATATGGGCAGTATTGATGACTTAAATTATAAGATTATTTTTAAAGAGATAAGTTTTATGAAAGAGGATAATCAAATTGAAATATTAGATGTGTCGTTTTATATATTAATGAAAAGAGTCAATTGATAATTGATTCTTTTTTTTTACAAAAAATTAGTTTATTGTGATATTCTATTATTAAGATCATAACAAAAAATTAAAATAGGGGATTAGTATGGAAGAAAAACTTTTTCATAGAAAACTAAGTAAGAGAGAAAAAATTCTGCTTGGAATATTTTTTATAACTTTATTAGAGTTTATGTTTTATAAAATTCTAATTTTACCAAAGGAAAGAGATATCTATGAATCAAACCTAAGAATTTCTAAAATAGAAAATCAAATTGATGAAAATAAAATTAAAGAACAAAACAAAATAACGGCTCCTAAAGAAAATAAGAAAAAAGAAGTAAACGAAGGATCAGTGGATAAATTTTTGAATTTAAAAACTTCCGAAGTAACTAACTTTATTGACGGTGACGAAGATAACTCATATACACTTAGCTTTAAAGGAAATTATGAAGATATAATAGATTCTATTAAGACTCTTGGAGCTAAAGGCAGGGCTTATGAATTCCAACTGTCAGAAGATGATTACACAGGAAATATATTTGCTAAAACTAATGAAAAAATAGTTTTAGAAAGCACTGAAAACAATGAAGATAATAGCAAGAGCTTGAAGGATATTTTTCTAAAAAAAGATAAAACTTCTGAGACTACTTTAGATAAGGATAAAGCAAAAAAAGATAATAGTAAAGCAAGTAATTCCGTCGCAAATATAAAAGATATAAAAGAAGAAAATATTATAAAAAACAATGGCGATTTCTATATTGAAAGTAGTTCAGAAAATTCGTCTATAAAAAGCATAGATGATATGCTTGAAGTTAGATATACAAATCTTGAGTATAAGAATAATTATGATATGCAATTCATCGATTTATTTTTTGAAAATTTTAAAATTAATGAAGGAGAATCTTTAAAGATTGTTTATTATCCAGTAAACCAATGGGGAACTTTTGGATATATTGATGACATGAAGAGATACCCTATATATGCAGGATACATCCAAGAAAAAAACAACCAAATTATTATTCCAGATGCAAAGAATATAAATGGGTTTTACTACCAAATCGATGAAAACACATATAATGGTGTAGAGCAAGGAATATTCTATATTGTAAAAATAAGCATATTAGATGAATTTAACAATGAAAAAGAATTAAAGCTAACTTATTTAGATGATGGAGACGAAGATGAATTAAAGAATGGATCTCATGACAAAGTTATCAAGAGGAAAAATTCTAAATCAAATAAAGTGAGAAAAGAGAAAACGAACGAAAACAATAGCTCAGAAAATAATTCGAATAATAGTAGATAGTGTTATGAAAAAATTTATTACAAAAAGAGATGGATTTACCCTAATAGAATTAATACTGGTACTTTCGATTATTACTATACTTGTTTCTACAGCTTTTTATAGCATTAAAAATTTGAGTATTATTAGAGAAAAACATGAAGTAGAAAGAATAGTAGATGATATAAGATCGACTAGAACACTTGCTATGAAAATGAAGGATAACTCCAGTTTAGAATTTAGTAATATAGGATACAAACAGTACCTAGGTCAAGAGTTTCAATTTGAATATGATTTAGAGGTCTTAAGTATTGTTTCATTTCCGTATCAGAATAAAAGTTTTTCCTTTACTAAAAGAGGAGCGCCGAGTTATGAAGGAGCAGGAACTCTTGTGCTTTCAGGTAGCAAGAAAATTTACACCATAACTGTAGCACCCGTTACAGGTAATGTATCTTTGAAGGTGGAATAATGAAAAAAGGATATTTTTTATTAGAATCTATTATTTCTATTTTTCTTATTGCGGTAGTTCTTATAGCATTAGTTACAGGAATAAGTTCAATATCGAAATCTAATACTAAATTAAGAGATAAGGAAAAAACGATATTAGAATTAAAAAATGATGCAGAATCTTTAATCGGTAAATATTATAAAACTGGTACATTAACTGGAGATTTTGTAGAAGAAGATTTAGGTGGAGTTAAAAAAATTATTTTAAAAAAAGAAGATGACAAGGACAATACTTATGAAATCATTCTATACCTCAAAGAAAACGGGATTTACACTGATTGAACTCATAGTTTCAATAGCTATATCTTCGATTATAATTATTGTTTTATTTAGTGCTCTAAACACCAGCATGAATACATATAAAGCTTTATCTGAATTTAGTAGAGGATATAATGAATACGAATTTGCTTTAAACTATATTTCTGATGAAGTAGGAGCAGCTTCATCTATAACTTCATCGGCAGATAACGATGAAATTATTATTTCTATAGATAGAGGGGAAAATGTAAACTCTGACAACAGATATCAAAATATTTCATACAGACAAAAGTTAGACTCTATATATAGATATTCCATTATAAGCTCAAAAAAATATACCTCTAGTTTTTCAAAATATCAAAACATAGGAATAAATAGGCTCGTAAGTGGAATAGAAAACTTCTCTATAAATCTTGAAAATGGAGTTGTAACAATTGAAATTACTTCTATATCTGGATCAAGGTATAAAAAGATAGTAGCTGTGAGGTGTAGAGATGAAACGTAAAGGTTATGTGCTCGTTATTACACTGATCATCATAAGTATTTTGTTAATTCTTGCAGCAAGTATACTAAAAATAGGGGCGAATAGAGCAAATTCTTTAAAAAATTTAGAAGATCATGCTCAAGCAGAATATATTCCTGAATCAATTGTAAATATTATATTTGGAGAATATATTGACGAATTAGAGAAGTTTTATGAAGATAATTATGGAAGCTTAAGAGAACAAATGGAGCTGTCATTTGATTTTTCTTCTTATTTTGATGCAGATATTACAGCTAAGATAATAAGAGATCCAGCATTTAATTATAATAAATTTTTAATTAAAGTCACTTCTAATTACAAAGGGATAACTACAAGGTGCACAGCAAGTGGAGAGGATATAAATAATATTTACTTAGATAAGAATGGAATTTCTTTAGAAAATCCTGATAATTTAAATATATTTAAGTTTTATGAACCTAGTATATTTACCACTTTTCATATAAAAAATGATAGTAAAATAGAGCTTGATGGAAATGATATTGTAATTAAGGATGTTGAATCAGGTCAGATAGAAGAGAGATTTTCAAAATATAAAGTTGTATCGATTATAAATGAATCTAAACTAATTTTTCAAGACTCTATTAATATATTTGGTATCTTCATAAACAACGGAGATATAGAAAACGAGTTCGATTTCAATTTAACAGGTTTTTTAGTAGATTTTTCCGACAAATCACAAAATATTACAGTAAGAGGTTCAGCTGCTTATTATAATAAGCCAAAGAAATTAATATATAATTTCAATGAAGTAAAAAAATTAAGAATTGACTTACCAAAATATTTTAATTTTAGATTAGAAAAAATAACAACTTCAGATCTTGTTAATTAGATATTACTTGTAGTAAATTAAAGTTCTTGATATAATTAATTTGATAAATATATAGGAGGTAGAATATGATTTCAGCCGGAGATCTTAGAAAAGGCTTAACTTTTGAATATGATAATGATGTGTACGAAGTAATAGACTTCCAACACGTTAAACCAGGAAAAGGAGCAGCTTTCGTTAGAGCTAAAATTAAATCTGTACTTACAGGTGGAATAAAGGACACAACATTTAATCCAAGTGAAAGATTTGAACGTGCAGTAATAGAAACTAAAGAAATGCAATACTTATACAATGATGGAGAACTTTATTATTTCATGGACAATGAAACATACGAACAAATTCCATTTGACAAAGATATGGTAGGAGATGCACTTCAATTTACTAGAGAAAATGATACTGCTACTATTAACTTTTATAAAGGTAAGCCATTTAGAGTTACTCCAGAAAACTTTGTTGAACTTGAAGTAACATTTACTGAACCAGGAGTTAAAGGTGATACATCTTCAGGTGGATCTAAACCAGCAACAGTTGAAACTGGATTTACACTAAATGTACCTTTATTTATAAATACAGGAGATGTTATAAGAATAGACACCAGGACTGGTGAATATATGTCAAGAGCATAAGGAGGACATATGGATTATTTATTAAAGAGAGTAGCCTATTTACAAGGACTAACTGATGGATTTGAACTAGACGAAGAATCAAAGGAAGCTAAGCTTCTTCTTGAAATCGTAGATGTTCTAGAAGATATAGTTGACACTATGAAAGAATCAAATGAAGATTTAGAAGAATATATCACCATGGTTGACGAAGATTTAGACGAACTTGAAACTTATGTATATGATGATGATTCAGATTTTGATTATGACGATCTAGACGATTTTGATTTTTATGACGATGATGACTTTGAATTTGATTCATGCTGTGATGATGAAAATTGTGAAGGTTGTGAATAATACTAATAGCCTCAATTGAGGCTATTTTTATTGTTTTACAGCCCTTTTTTTGTTATAATAAACGATAGGGAGGTGTGCTATGGTAAATAAATATTTAGTAGACACTATTTCAGATGGATCAATACAAATCTCTGACGAAGTAATTGAAAGTATAGCATCTTACGCTGCAGAAGAAGTAGAAGGAGTTGTAGGACTTCAATCAAACTTAAAAAGTTCTGTATCAGATATATTAGGTGTAAAAAATATAAATCGTGGTGTAAAAGTTTCTGCTGGAGAAAAAGAAGCTTTAATAGATATATATATAACAGTAGAATTTGGTAATAATATAGTTAATATAGCTAAAAAAGTTCAAGACGAAGTTAAAGAAAAAGTAGAAACTATGACCGGTTTATTTGTTGTAGAAGTGAATGTACATGTAAGTGGTATTCACATAATGGAAAAAGATAGAGCCTGATGAGTAGAAGAGTAGCTAGAAGAGGACTGATGAAACTTCTCTATCAAATGGATATAAATTCAGATTATTCTGATGAATCTGTAGATTTTTATTTTGAGAACAATTCCTTTGAGGAAGATGAAATAGAATTTATAAGAGAAAACATTTCAAAAATGATAGAGAAATCAGACGAAATTGACAATATAATCAAATCAAATCTAGAAGGTTGGTCCTTGGACAGGATTTCAAACATTGATAGACAGATTTTAAGAATTGCTGTGTATGAATTATACTTTACTTCCACCGCATCAAATATTGTAATTAATGAAGCTGTTGAAATAGCTAGAGAATATTCATCGAATGAAGCACCTAAATTCATCAATGGAATTTTAGGCACAGTTTACAGAAAATTTGCAAAAGAAAGTTAAGTACTCAGAGATACTCTGGGTACTTGGTGTTTAAATGAGTATTTTAAAAGTAAGTGAATTAACCAACTACATATCGAAATATTTAAAATTAGACTATTTTATCAATGATCTTTCAGTGGAAGGTGAAGTAAGTAACTATAATAGACATAGCTCAGGCAATCTATTTTTTTCTTTGAAAGATGAAAGCTCGAAAATAGACTGTTTTATGAGTTTAGTCGACGCTTCAGATTTAGAATTATTTCCTGAAGAAGGAGATAAATTAACCGTAACAGGTGCTGTAACACTTTCAGAAAAATTTTCTAAATTAATATTTATAGTTAGAAGCTTTAAATTTAGTGGAGAAGGCTCACTTTTAAAGAGATTTAATAAACTTAAAGAAAAGTTAGAAAAAGAGGGTTTATTTGATCCCCTTCATAAAAAAGAAATACCTAAGTTTTCTAAGAAAATTGGAGTTGTTACATCTCCAACAGGAGCAGCAATAACAGACATTTTAAACGTGATGAGAAGAAGGAATAAAAATATTGATATCATAATTTTTCCATCATTGGTTCAGGGAGAAGGAGCAGCTGAAACTATTATCGAAGGGCTTCTAACTCTTGATAAAATGGAGCTTGACACAATAATTCTTGCTAGAGGTGGAGGATCGAAGGAAGATCTATTTGTATTTAATGATGAAAAGATTGCGAGAACGATCTATGATTTAAAAACACCTATTATTTCTGCTGTTGGTCATGAGATTGATTATTCAATAAGCGATTATGTATCTGATTTAAGAGCGCCTACTCCTTCTGCTGCGGCAGAACTTGTATCTTTTAAACTTTCAGATATGTTTGAGATTATTTTAGATTTAAAACATAAGTTGGATAATACAATTTCGAATAATCTAATGCTTAGAGATATAAATTTACAAAGACAAAGATATAGTTTAAAGTCTTTTTCACCTGTTTTATTGATGAATGAAAATAAATATGATCTAAACAATTATAAAAATAGAATGAATTGGTCTATCAAAACTAAAATATCAAATGATAGGCGAAAAGCAGAAGAGTTAAACAAATTAAAAGAAAGAGCTATATCAGAAAATATAAAAAGACATAAAATCAATTTAAAAAATTACAAAATTTTAAGTACAAGTTTAAATAATGCCCTTTATTACAAAGAAAATATATTAGATCATAATAGAAAAAGACTAGATAAATGTATTTTTCTTGAAATAAAAAAGGCTAGACAAGAAAATAGAATACTTTATAGTGATTTATCATTTAAAAATATTGAATATAAAATTAAGCATCTTAGAATGGATTTAAACTCTTATGAGTCTAGACTAAGATCTAGTATTTACTACATACTGCAAAATAGAGAGGTATCTCTTAATCTATTGAAATCTAGATTAACTGCCAGACACAGAAAAAATATTGGTATTTACAAAAATGACAAGGCTATAAGTTCAATTAAGGATGTTAAGGTGGGAAACAAAGTTAAATCTGTATTAGAAGACGGAATACTTAATTTAGAAGTAATAAGCATAGAAGAAGTGAGGAAATAAATGGAAAATCTTAGTTATGAAGAATCTGTTAAAAAGCTTGAAAAGATTGTAAAAGATCTAGAGAGTGGAAAATTAAGTCTTGATGAATCAATAAAAAAATATGAAGAAGGAATTACGCTTTATAATAATTGCAGCAAACTTTTACAAGAATATGAAAACAAAGTAGAAATTCTTTCAAAGAAACAAAATGGAGAATTTAAATTGGAGGAGTTTAATCGTGACAGCGAATAGGTATGATGAGCTTATAGATATAATCGATCAACATTTATATACCAATATCCCAACTACTGATGATTTTCAAAAGAAAATTTATGAATCTATGAAATACTCACTTTCTACTGGAGGCAAGAGGATAAGGCCGATACTTGCACTGGTAAGTTATAGTATTTTTAATGAAGGCACTAATGATTTCTCTGAAATACTGCCATTTGCTGTGGCTATTGAATACATCCATACTTATAGCTTAATTCATGATGATTTACCAGCTATGGATAATGATGATATTCGTAGAGGAAAGCCTACTAACCATAAAGTTTATAACGAAGCCATAGCAATATTAGCAGGAGACGGTTTATTAAACCTTTCTGGAGAAGTTATATCAAAAGAATTAGAAAGTATAACAGATCCAATTAAACTTAAAAGGGCAATCAAATCTTTTAGATATATTTTCTCAAGTTCTGGAATTCAAGGTATGGTAGGAGGACAGACTATCGATATAGATCTTTCTGTAGAAGATATGAGTTTAGAAGAAGTTGAAACTATGTATAGGCTCAAGACAGGTTCACTTATAAAGGCTCCATTAGCTGTAGGAGCTATTATAGGTGGTGCAACTCCTGAAGAACTAATTTCAATTGAAGGATATGCTGAACAGCTAGGACTCCAATATCAAATTAAGGATGATATTCTAGACTTTGATGAAGATATCAAAAGCGATGTAGCTACGCTATCTAAATTAGTAAGTAAAGAAGAACTGGAAAAATTACTAGTAAAAACATATAATCGTGCAATAAATTATTTAGATGAGATAGATAGAAATACAGACGAATTAAAAAGCATTGCAAAAGATCTTTTGAACAGGAGTAAGTAATGGCTAAAAAAAGAGCTGACGTTTTAATATTTGAACAGGGACTGGCTCCATCAAGAGAAAAAGCAAAGAGAATCATCATGGAAGGCAGAGCACTCATTGGAACTATGAGGATAGAAAAACCTGGAGAACAAATAGATGAAGATGAAACAATAACCATAAAAGAATCCAAAATTGACTATGTTTCTCGTGGTGGATTAAAATTAGAAAAAGCTATAGAGGTTTTTGATTTAAATTTAGAAGATGTATGTGCTATGGATATTGGCGCTTCTACTGGAGGCTTTACAGATGTTATGCTTAGAAATGGTGCCAAGCTTGTATATGCAATAGACGTTGGATATAATCAACTGGACTATAAACTTAGAATAGATTCTAGAGTAGTTGTGATGGAGAAAACAAACATTAGATATCTCGATAAATCCTTGATAACTGATGAGATTGATTTTATATCTATAGACGTGTCATTTATATCCTTAAAACTAGTTCTTCCAGTAGCTAAAGAAGTTCTAAAAGAAAATGGATTTATAGTAGCTTTAATAAAACCACAATTTGAAGTAGGCAAAAATTTAGTGGGTAAGAATGGAATAGTTAGAGACGAAAAAGCTAGAAAAGATGTAATTGAAGATATCTTTAACTTTAGTATAGAAATAGGACTAAGCCCTGTAAATTTGACTTATAGCCCTATAAAAGGGGCAAAAGGAAATGTTGAATTCCTTGTATTATTAAAAAACAACAAATCAGATGCGCTAGATAAAAGTGTAATTGAAGAAGTTTTATTAAAGAGCAATAGCTTGGAGTGAGATATGTTACTTGAATTAAAAATTCAAAATTTTGCAATTATAGATGATGTGACCATCGAATTTACCGAAGGGATGAACATACTTACTGGAGAGACAGGTTCGGGAAAATCAATCATAATAGATGCGTTATCTACTGTTCTAGGTGGAAAGGCATATAAAGAAATGATTAAATCTGGAGCTGATAGTGCTTTTGTAGAAGCAGTTTTTTGTACTTCTAGTGATTATATTAAGAATAAAATCAGAGAGTTTGGCATTGAAATTGAAGATTTAATAGTTATAAGCAGAATTATTAAATCTGACCGTCCTTCTATATCTAGAGTGAATGGAAAAGCAGTTACTCTTAATGTTTTAAACGAAATCACAGAAAGTCTTATCGATATATTTGCCCAAGAAGAGAGCCAATCTCTTATGAATACTAAGAACCAGTTAAGGCTACTGGATTTTTTATGTGGCAAAGATCATTTAGAAAACTTAAATTATCTAAGAGATATAATTGACGAAATTTCAGAAATAAGCAAGAAAATAAAATATTTAAAGGATAAATCATCCAATAGAGAAAGAGAAATAGATATTCTAAAGTATCAATTGGATGAGATAGATTCTGCAAATTTAACTCCATATGATGACGAAGAGCTAGAACAAGATTATAAAAAACAAAACAATATGTCTGAAATAATTAATCACTTAAATCTTGCTGTAGAATATTTAAATTCAGATTATGAAAATAATAATGCAATTGGAATAGTTGATTCTTGTATTGGAGAAATAATAAATATTTCTAAATATGATCAAGAATACGAAGAAACATTAAGTGAGCTTGAAGACATAAAATATAGACTACAAGATATTTCATCTTATTTAAATAGAAAACTTTCAACAGAAGAAGTAGATGAAGAGAATTTACGATTTCTTGAAAATAGATTAGATCTAGTTAATAGTTTAAAAAAGAAGTATGGAAACAACTTAGAACTAATTGATAAGTTCTATGATGATACTAAAACAAGACTAGACCAGCTGGAAAATTTAGAGGAAATTTTATCTAACCTTAAAAAGAGCGAAGAATCTTTATATAAAGAGGCATATAAAATAGCTGAAAAGATTAGTAATAAGAGGAAAGAAATCTCTAAAGAATTAGAAATAAAATTAAAATCTGAAATGAGAGATTTAAATATAAAAAATGCTGATTTTATGATTAAGATCAAAGATCAAAAACTTAATAAAGATGGAATTGATGATGTTGAATTCTTCATCAAGACAAATTTGGGTATGGAATTTTTAAGCTTATCTAAAACAGCATCTGGTGGAGAAATGAGTAGAATAATGCTCGCATTTAAGTCTATCATTTCAAATTATGATGAAATAGAAACTCTTATCTTTGATGAAATAGATACGGGAGTAAGTGGATTTACTGCAAATATTGTAGGTAATAAAATAAAAGAACTTTCAACTAAAAGACAAGTAATAGCTATATCTCATCTACCACAAATTGTAGCTTTGGGTGATTCACATTTTAAAATCTACAAAGAAGAAATTGGAGATAAGACAGTTTCCAATATAATTAAACTTGAAAACGATGAAAGAGTAGATGAAATAGCAAGGTTAATAGGTGGTCAAGTAATAACTGACAATACTATAAAAGCTGCAAAAGAGATGCTAAAGGGAGAGAACAATGGAAAATATTGAAAGAATAATTAAATCTGAGAAGGTTTATTCAGGGAAGATTCTATCAGTTAAACTAAGCACAGTTGAATTACCTGATCAAAAATATTCAAAAAGAGAAACAGTGCTTCATGACAATGCTGCAGCTATCGTTGCAATACATGATGATAAAATACTCTTAGTTAAGCAATATAGAATATCTGTAGATAAGGTAATATATGAAGTACCAGCAGGCATGATTGAGCATGATGAAAATCCTAAAGATGCTGCTCTTCGAGAATTAGAAGAAGAAACAGGATACAGAGCAAATTCAATAGAATACTTAACTGAATTTTATTCTACTCCAGGATTTTGCACTGAAAAACTATCTATCTTTTATGCAAAAGACTTAAAGTTTGTAGGTCAAAATTTAGATGAAGGTGAAAATTTAGATGTAGTAGAAATTCCTGTAGATGAAGCTTTAAGCTTGATAGAATCCGGAGAAATTATGGATGCAAAAACAATTTCTTCCATATTATTTTATGATAAATTTAATAGAGGTAAATAATGAATAAAACAATAGAATACATTAAATCAAAGATAGAAAAAACTCCTGAAGTCGGATTAATTTTAGGATCTGGACTTGGAGATTTCGCAGACAATATAGAAAACAAAATAGTTATCAAATATGAAGAGCTAGAAGACTTTCCTGTTTCTACAGTAAAAGGACATAGTGGAGAGTTAATATTTGGAAATATTGGCGATTTAGAAGTAGTGGCTATGAAGGGCAGAATTCACTTTTATGAAGGAATAGGCATTGAAAAAGTTGTCTATCCAACAAAAGTATTATGCGATTTAGGTATAAAGATTTTAATAGTTACAAATGCAGCTGGTGGTGCTAATGAATCATTTGATCCAGGAGATTTAATGCTTATAACAGATCACATAAACTTTGCTGGAGTGAACCCTCTAATAGGACCTAATGATGATTCAATTGGACCAAGATTCTTGGATCAGAGCTATGCTTATGACAGAGAACTTAGAAATATCACAAAAGATGCAGCAAAAAAGTTAAATATTAATCTACAAGAAGGGACTTATATGTGGTTCTCCGGACCAACATATGAAACTCCAGCGGAAGTTAAATTTGCAAGAATTGTTGGGGCAGATGCAGTTGGAATGAGTACGGTTCCTGAAGTAATAGTTGCAAATCACAGAGGTGTCAGAGTTCTAGGCGTTTCTTGTATAACCAATATGGCAGCAGGAATACTTGATGAACCTCTTGATCACAAAGATGTTATTGAAGTATCAAACAGGGTTAAAGATAAGTTTAAAACTTTAATTACAGAGATTTTAAAGGAAATCTAGTATGAATATTTACGATATCATTGAAAAGAAAAAACATGGTTTAACTTTAAAAGATGAAGAAATTAAATATGTTGTAAAAGAATTTACAAACGATATTATTCCAGATTATCAAATGGCAGCTCTTTTAATGGCTATTTATTTTAATGGATTAGATGTTTCTGAAACATATACCTTAACAGAAGCAATGATTGAATCTGGGGATAAGATTGATCTATCCAAAATTGATGGTAAAAAAGTTGATAAACATTCAACTGGAGGAGTAGGAGATACAACTACTCTAGTTTTAGGACCAATGGTAGCATCTCTTGGAGTTCCTTTTGCAAAAATGAGTGGGAGAGGTCTTGGTCATACTGGAGGAACTCTTGATAAGCTTGAATCAATTCCAGGAATGCATATCGACTTATCAACTGAAGAGTTAATTAATAACACTAACGAAATCAAGATAGCTATTGCAGGTCAAACTTCAAATATCACACCTGCAGACAAGAAGCTTTACGCTCTTAGAGACACAACTGCAACAGTAGATAACATTTCTTTAATCACATCATCAATATTAAGTAAAAAATTTGCAATGGGAGCTGACTCTCTTGTACTAGATGTAAAAGTTGGTTCTGGTGCTTTTATGAAGGACATAGAATCAGCTGAAGAATTATCTAAGATGATGATAGATGTTAGTAAAAAGTTTAATAGGCACACCAAAATTTTGATTACATCAATGGAAGAACCTTTAGGATATGCAATAGGAAATGCTTTAGAGGTCATAGAAGCCATTGAGACCTTAAAAGGGAACGGACCTAAGGATTTATATGAACTTTGCTTAAAACTAGGGTCTAAGCTTCTAATAATGAGTGGCAAATGCTTAAGTGAAGATGAAGCAGTAATTTTACTTGAACAAAATATAAAGAACGGACTTGCTCTAGAAAAATTTATAGAATTAGTAGAAAAACAAGGAGGAGATTCTTCTTATATCAAGAATCCTTCTAAGTTCATATTATCTGAAACAAAGATCAAAGTTATCTCTGACTATACTGGATACGTAAAATCTATAGACGCACTATTAATAGGTGAAGTTGCAAGAGATCTAGGAGCGGGAAGATTAACTAAAGATACTGTGCTTGATCTAGGAGCTGGAATAGTATTAAATAAAAAAATTGATGATAAGGTTAATAAAGGTGATTTATTAGCAACTTTCTATACAAATAAAGATGATGAAGTAAGTGCTGCTATAAAAAATATAAAATCTGCTTATCAAATAGGTGAAAAAAACAAAGACCCATATAAACTTATTTACAAGGAGATTGAGTAATGGGAATATTAACTCCTGATATTAAAGATTTTTTAGTAACAGCTTTGGCACTTTTATTTGTAATTATCCCTCATGAGATAGCACATGGTTATGCATCATATCTTTTGGGGGATAGTACAGCTAAAGATGACGGAAGGTTGTCTCTAAATCCTCTAAACCACATAGATCCTTTAGGACTACTTGCTATGATTATATTTAGATTTGGTTGGGCTAAAGCTGTTCCAATTGATATGAGCAGAATTAAAGGCAACAAAAACAGAGCTCTTTTTATAATTTCTATAGCAGGAGTAGCAACAAATTTCGTTTTGGCTTTTATTTTTGCCATAATTTTTGCATATTTAATGATTAAGAATTCTAGTTACGAACTTCTAAATAGATTTGTAATGATGGTAATGTGGTACAATGTCATGCTCGGAGTTTTTAACTTGGTTCCACTTCCACCTTTAGATGGTTCGAAAATTATACTATCTTTTATGCCTGATGATACTAAATATTTAGTTTATAAGTATGAAAGATACTTTAACATTGCACTATTTATACTAGTAATTTCAGGTCTAGTAAGCAATATTATAAGTCCACTAATAATGTCTATAGTAAATTTTTTCGTTAATATAGGAGTTAAGATTTGGGTTACAATATTAGTATAAAATCCTATGAAGGTCCAATGGATTTACTATTGGACTTAATTAAAAAGAATGAAGTCGATATTTATGATATTCCAATTCATTTAATCACAGAACAGTTTTTAGACTATTTAAACCTAAGCAAAACATTAAACATGGAGATAACTTCTGATTTTATATTAATGGCGGCGACACTTATAGAAATTAAGTCCAAGATGCTACTTCCAAAAAATTTACTGGAAGATGACGAGGAAGATGAATCGGAAGACCCAAGAAAAGAATTGGTTCAAAAGATTCTTGAATATGAGAAATTTAGAGAAGTATCAAATATCTTGAAGAACTCTCATGAATTTGAAAATAAAAGTATCTATAAATTACAAGAGGATTTTTCAACCATAGATGATGTTGATTTTATAAAGAATTTAACTATAGACAAACTAGCCATTGCATTTTCTAACATTATTAAAAAAATAGATATTGAAGACAAAAGTTACACCATTAGATCCGAGCTTTTTACAAACAAAATGGCTATTAGTATTATAAGAGAAAAATTAAAATCTAATAAAAGCTTAAGTTTTTCAGAAATAATAAAAAATCAATGCTTAGAAAATATAATAACTTATTTTTTAGCAATATTAGAAATGGCAAAGAATGGTCAAGTTACACTTACTCAAAATATTGATTTAAGTGACATTCTAATATTAAGGAGACAAAATGAATTTAAAAGCTATAATTGAAGGAATTTTATTTGCTTGGGGCGATAGAGTTAAAGTTTCAGAGATTGCTAAATCATTACAAATTTCAGAAAAAGAAATAAATAAAACTATAGATGAAATGATTATTGAAATGAATGATGACTCTAGGGGATTACGAATCATAAGAATTGACGATTCTGTTCAAATCGGAACTAAACCTGAAATATATGATTATATAAATGATTTTGTAATCGATAGAAATAAAAAGAATATTTCTGGAGCTTCAATGGAAACACTTTCAATTATTGCATACAAACAACCAATAACTAAACTTGAAATAGAAGAAATCAGAGGAGTAAAATGTGATTATACTCTAAAGACACTATCAGATCTAAATCTTATTACAGAAGTTGGAAGATTAGATAAAATAGGTAAACCAATTATATATGGAACTACCTCTGAATTCTTAAAACAATTCGGACTAGAAAGAATAGAAGACTTACCAGAAGTAGATAACTATAAAGAAGCAGAAGAATTGACATTTTTGGAGGGAAAATGAGATTACAAAAATATTTAGCCCATGCAGGAATTGCATCTAGAAGAAAATCAGAAGAGCTAATAACAGATGGAAGGGTTAAAGTAAATGGACAAATTGTAACCGAACTAGGCTATAAGATAGATCCATTAAAAGATAAAGTATATTTTGATGACAAAAAAATTAAAACTATCAAAGAATATACTTATGTAATGATAAATAAACCAATAGGCGTCGTTTCTACTGCAAAAGATGAGAAAAATAGAACTACCGTTGTAGATTTAGTTCCAGGTGATAAAAGAATTTATCCAATAGGAAGGCTTGATATTGATACTACAGGACTTTTACTGCTCACGAACGATGGTAAGTTAGCTCACAAGTTAATGCATCCTAGCACAGAAGTTGATAAAGTATATATCGCCACAGTTGAAGGAACTCCAAATAAACATGGCCTTGAAAAGCTTAGAAACGGTATAACAATTGATGGATATAAACTTAGTAAATCCGAGATTAAAATATTAAAATCCTATAATACTGATTCAATAGTTAAAGTGACCATTCACGAGGGCAGAAATAGACAAGTTAAAAAAATGTTTGAAAGAATAGGTCATCCTGTCAAGAAATTAAAGAGAATTAGCTTTGGACCTATTGAGCTTGCAAATCTTGAACTAGGTTCTTATAGATATCTGACAGAAGAGGAAGTAAAAGAACTTAAATCGCTATGATAAGCTATAATTTTAAAAATATTTTTATAAATCTATTAAAAGAAAATAATTTTTCCTATGCTGTTGATGCAACATTAGGAAATGGAAATGACACATACAATATTTTAAAATATACAAAAGCTAAGGTTCTCGCGTTTGATATTCAAGAAGAAGCTATAATTTCTTCAAAAAAGAGATTGAGTGAATTTAGCGAAGATAGATTTAATCTTGTACTAGATTCACATTCTTCTATGGATAAGTATATTAAAGAAAGTCCAGAATTAATCGTATTTAACACTGGATATTTACCAGGATCAAATAAAAAAATAATTACTGATGGAGAAACAATCTGTAAAGCTTTAGATATTTCTATTAAGGCATTAAAACAAAATGGAATAATTTTTTTTGTTCAATATATTGGTCATGAAGGTTCTTTTGAAGAAGGAGAAATGACTGATTATTTTTTTAAAAATTTACCCCAAAAAAATTTTCGAGTTTTGAAAAACCAATTTTATAATCAAATAAATAATCCTCCAATTGTTTATTTAGTGGAGAAAATATGAATAAAATAGCAGTTATAGGAGCGGGTCCAGCTGGTATTATGTCAGCGATCTTTGCTTCTAAAAATAGTCACGTAACAATCTTTGAAAAAAATGAAAAAATAGGCAAAAAACTTTACATCACAGGTAAGGGAAGATGTAATATAACCAACAATTGCGAGAAAGATCTATTTTTTGAAAATATTGTAAATAATAAAAAATTTCTATTCTCTGCATTTGAAAGTTTTGACAACAAAGATATCATTGAACTTTTAAATACTAATGGACTAGAAACTAAAGTTGAGCGTGGTGGAAGAATCTTTCCAAAATCAGATAAATCATCTGATGTTATTAAAACTCTTAATAAATTACTTGATAAATATAGAGTAGAAGTGATTTTAAATCATGAAGTCAAAAGTATTTTAAAAGAAAATGATAAATTTATTATTGATGGTCAGGATTTTGATAAGGTTATAGTAGCCACTGGAGGAGTTTCATATCCTATGACCGGCTCTACAGGTGATGGATATAAATTTGCAAAATTATTTGGACACAAAGTAACTGATCTAAAACCTAGTCTATGTGGAATCGTTCTTAATAATATTGAAGAATCGTTGACCGGACTAAGTCTAAAAAATGTTAAACTAGTAGTTAAGAAGAATAAAAAAATTATTTATGAAGATATTGGAGAGATGATGTTTTCTCACTATGGGATTACAGGCCCTTTAGTACTTTCAGCTTCTTGCTACATAAATAATTCTGATAAAATTAAAATGTATATAGATTTTAAACCTGGTTTAGATGAGGACAAACTCGATGTAAGAATACTTAGAGATCTAGAAGAAAATAAAAATAAATTGGTAGTTAATTCACTAAATCACTTGCTTCCAAAAGCGCTTATTCCAATAATAGTTAATAAAAGTGGAAATAAAGACACTGTTGTAAACCAGATGACGAAATCTAAAAGGCAAGAACTTATAAAAATAATTAAGAATTATCCATTGGATTTTAAATCTCTTATGGATATCTCTACTGGTATAATTACACGAGGTGGAATAAATGTTAGAGAAATTAATCCTTCCAGCATGGAATCGAAATTAGTAGAAGGATTATATTTTGTAGGGGAAGTTCTTGATTTAGACGCATTAACTGGTGGATATAATTTGCAGATAGCATGGTCAACAGGGGCTTTATGCGGTAAAAGCATTTCGGAGGATGTATGAAAATAGCTATAGACGGTCCAGCAGGATCCGGAAAAAGTACAATTGCAAAGAAATTAGCAAGTAAATTAAATATTGAATATATTGATACTGGAGCTATGTATAGAGCTCTTGCATACTATATGAATCAAAATAATCTTCCTTTAGAAGAATTAAAAATTAATATGGAAACATTAAATATTGAATTTAAAGAAGAAAAAACATTTATAAATGGAAAAGATATTTCTGATTTTATTAGAACGAATGAAGTATCTAGCCTTGCTTCAAAAATTTCTAAAGATAAAGATATTAGAGAGAAATTAGTAGATTTGCAGAGAAAATTAGCAGATAAAGTCTCTTGTGTTATGGAAGGAAGAGATATAACATCTGTAGTTTTAAAAGATGCAGAATATAAATTTTATCTCGATGCAAATTCAAAAGTAAGAGCAATTAGAAGAAAAAATGACTTAAAGGGAAAAGATAAGGATATTTCTTTAGATAAACTAATAGAAGAGATTGAAGAGAGAGATTTAAGAGATAAAACAAGGGAAAACTCACCTCTTAAACTTACTGAAGATTCTATTTATATTGATACTAGTTATATGGATGTCAATGAAGTAGTGGATAAAATAATGTCATACATAGGTGATTAGATGTTATATAAAATATCAAAAGGCTTAGGATTTTTAATTTATAAATTATTTTTTAATATTCAAATAATAGGATCTGAAAAAATACCAGAAGAAGGTCCTGTAATTATAATTGCAAATCATAAAAGTGCACAAGATCCACTTCTTATAACATCTATGGTAAAAAGACAGATAAACTGGATGGCTAAGATAGAATTATTCGAAAATAAATTTCTAGCTAAAATATTGTACAAATTAGGGGCTTTTCCTGTAGATAGAGATATAGCAGATATTGCTGCTGTAAAAAAATCTATTCTTATTTTAAGGAACAACTCTGTCCTAGGAATATTTCCAGAAGGTACTAGAGTTAAGGAATTTGATGAAAATATGATAAAGCCAGGTATAGCTATGATTGCTCAGAGAACTAAATCAAAAGTCGTACCGATTTATATTGAAGGAAATTATAAAATTTTTAGAAAAATGCGACTTATAGTTAGAGATCCTATCGATTTTTCAGAAATTCCTAAACTAACAAATGAAGAATATTCTAAGTTATCTGTAGATATAATGAAAAAAGTATATTTTGGTGATTAAATGGAGATTATTTTAGCTAAATCAGCAGGATTTTGTTTTGGTGTAAAAAGAGCAGTAGACATGGCAAATAGTAGTGCATCGGAAGATACATATTCTTATGGTGAATTAGTGCACAATAAAAATGTCGTAAAAGAATTAGAAGATAAAGGCGTAAGGCCTTATAATAGCAATGTAAAAAACAAGAAGGTTATAATTAGATCTCACGGTGTTCATAAAGACATACTTAAAGATTTAATAAATGATGGAAATGAAATAATTGACTGCGTTTGTCCTAAAGTTAAGTATATATATAATATAGTAGAAAAAAATAAAGATGACAGACAAATAATTATTATAGGTAAAAAAGATCATCCTGAGGTAATAGGAATTAATTCCCATTGTGATGATAAAGCTATTATAATTGAAGAATTAGATGATATTAAAAATATACCAATAAGTAAGTCAATTGTCGTTTCACAGACTACAAACGAACAAAATTTCTTTAAAAATGCAACAAATATCATAAAAGCTATTTTAAAAGATGACGTTTTAGTTTATAATACTATTTGTAGTGCAACTAAAATTAGGCAAGATGAAGTCAAAAGTCTTGCTAAAGAAGTTGACGCAATGATCGTTCTTGGAGGATCTAATTCTTCAAATACGAAAAAACTCGCTCTTGTTGCGAAGGAATACTTAGATGATGTATATCTAGTTGAGAGTATTCACGAAGTTGACATAGCTGAGTTAAAAAAATTTAATAAAATTGGTATTACTGCCGGAGCATCCACTCCGGATTCAGTAATCAAGGAGGCTGTTAGTAGTATGGAAAATTTTGACAACAATGAAATGATGGAGGCCATTGAAAACTCATTTAAAAGAGTTAGACGTGGCGAGATAGTAGAAGGGGAAGTTCTTTATGTAACTGATAATGAAATTATGGTTAACATCGGATATAGATCTGATGGTATAGTTTCAAGAGAAGAATTATCTTCAAACCCTGATATAAAACCATCTGATTTGTTCAAACCAGGAGATACCATCCAAGTATATGTTATTAAAATTGATGATGGTGATGGTAATGTAGTTTTATCTTATAGAAGAGTTGAAGCTATGAAAGTTTGGGACGAATTTGAAGAAAAATTCGAAAATAAGGAAAATGTAGTTGCTCATGTTAAGAATGTTGTAAAAGGCGGACTTACTGCTGATGTAGACGGTTTAAAAGCTTTTATACCTGCATCACATGTAGCTATGAGATTCCAAAGAGATTTAAACAAATTCGTTGGCCAAGATCTAGAATGTGAAATTATAGATTTCGATAAGGCAAAAAGAAGAATAGTTCTTTCTAGAAAAAATATCGAAGAAAGAGAATTCGATGAAAAGAGAAAAGAAGTATTTTCAAATCTTCATGAAGGAGATATTATTGAAGGTACAGTACAAAGACTTACTGACTTTGGAGCATTTGTAGATGTGGGTGGAGTTGATGGTTTAATTCATATTTCTGAAATGTCTTGGAATAGAATCAAACATCCACAAGAAGTAGTTTCTCCAGGTGAAACAGTTGAAGTACAAATCTTAAACCTTGACGAAGAAAAAAATAGAATTGCACTTGGATTAAAACAAACTACTAAAAGACCTTGGGATGAATTTATTTCATCTGTAGAAGTTGGAGATACAGTTACAGGTCGTGTTGTAAATCTACTTGATTTCGGTGCTTTTGTTAGATTAGACTCAGGTGTTGATGGACTTCTTCACGTATCTCAAATTTCTAGAGATCATATTGAAAAACCAGCTGATGTTTTAAATATCGGTGATGAAGTAACTGTTAAAGTTACAGATATAGATGAAGAAAACAAGAAGATTTCACTTTCTGTTAAGGCTCTTTTACCAGAACCAGAAAAGAAAGAAGAAAAACCTAGAGTTAAAAAAGAAAGACCTAAGAGAGTGGTTAAAGAAGAAGTTATTGAACCAAAACAAGATGAATTTAATACAACTATCGGAGATCTAATCGATATTGACCTTGATAATCTAGGTGAATAAATAAAAATTTAGCTTCCCTTTATGGGAAGCTTTTTTATAAGGTGTTATATGTTACTAAAAGCAATAGATTTAGAAAAGAAAATTTCAGAAGAAAACTTAGCGACAATTAAAGAATTAAATGATAGAAATATTAAAGTAAAACTTTTAACTATAAGAGTTGGAGATGATTACGGATCTATTTTATATGAAAAATCGCTTGGAAAAACTTTAAGTGAATATGGTGGAGAACATGTAAGGCTTGTTTTTAATGAAGATGATGACGAAAACGATATCATAAGTGAAGTAAAAAAACAGTTAGAAGACATGACCATAGGTGGAATACTTCCACTAAAACCATTTAAAAATAAAAATTTAGAGTCAAAAATAGATGATTTAATTGATTATAAGAGAGATATTGATGCTGTAAGTTATATGTCTAAAGCTAGAATCTATGATATGGATTTCAGTGGACATGTTCCAATCACTGCACTTGCTTCAATTGAATTACTTAAATTTTATGGATATGATTTAAAGGGTGAAAAATGTTTGATTATAAATAGATCTCAAGTTGTTGGATTACCACTTAGCTTAATGCTTCTAAAAGAAGATGCAACTGTAACTATAGCACACTCTAAATCTAGGGAATTAAAATCACTTATCAAAGAAAATAAATTTATTTTTACTGCAATTGGAAAACCTGAATATTTCGATAAAAGTTATTTCAATTCTAATAATATTGTGATTGATATTTCTACAAATTATAAATCTGGTAAGGTAACTGGAGATGTTTTGTTTGACGATGTAGTAGATAATGTATCAGCAATAAGCCCCGTACCTGGTGGAGTAGGTAGAATTACTAAGAGTTTACTTTTAAAAGAAATACTTAGCTATTACTTGTAGTTTAAAATAAATCTGTGATATTATTTATTATATGAGGTAGTTATGATAGTTGAATTAACTCTTTTAGGGTTTATCATTAGATACATTAAAGATAAAAATTTTAAATTTTTAGATGAATTTAATTTAAAAAATATTAAGTTTTTATTGGCAGGAATCATTATTAAATTATTTATAATAAATTTTTTAAATACTGATTTTTTGACAAGATATTATTATTTAATAGACACAATATTTTTATTAGTTATTTCATTTTTTTTCTTTTCAAATGGAAAAATACTTACTATCAGTGGATTAGGAACTATGCTAAATGCCCTGGTTATTTTTTTAAATAAAAAAATGCCTGTTTCAGAAAAGCTTGCTCACTTAGTAATGGATAGCAAAAAATATGAAATATTAAAAAATGGAAATGTTTTAACTCATGGTTTTATTAATAATCCTAAATTAAGAATACTATCTGACATTATACCGATTCCTAAACCATATATTTATCCTAGACTAATTAGTGTAGGAGATATTTTGATATCTATTGGAATTTTTATATTTATTTTATCATCCAAGGAGAATTAAAATTGGACTCTATACAAAACTTTTTTGAATTAATAAGATTTAAAGATATAGTAGATGTAGCCTTAGTAGCAATAATGTTTTATTATGTAATAAAAATTATTAAAGGAACTAGAGCGGAGCAGCTATTCAAAGGAATACTGGTTATACTGATACTTACAAAAATTTCCGATCTCTTGAGGCTTTATACCATAAAATGGATTTTTTCTAATATAATGAACTTTGGATTTATAGCGATCTTGATAGTATTTCAACCAGAGCTAAGACGCGGACTTGAGTTCTTAGGCAGGACTAGTTCAATAAGAAACGCTCTATCTAATAGAGAAAGCGACACTCCTTCTCAGGTCACAGAAATAGTAGATGCAGTGGCATCTTTATCAAGACAAAAAATAGGCGCTCTTATTATATTTGAAAGAAAAACTGGATTAGATGATATAGCTGATACTGGAACAAGACTCGATAGTTATATCAGTAGTTCTCTCTTAATTAATATTTTTATACCAAACACTCCTCTTCATGACGGAGCTGTAATAGTAAAAGGAGATAGAATTAAAGCTGCTGCATGTTTTTTACCACTATCTGATTCTAACAATATCTCTAAAGAACTAGGGACAAGACATAGAGCAGGGATAGGCGTCACAGAAAGATCCGACTCACTGGCTCTTATAGTTTCTGAAGAAAATGGAAGTATATCTATTGCTGAAAATGGCGAGATAAGCAGATATTTAGATATAGAAACTCTCGAAAATATTCTTACATCTCTATATTCTAATTCAATGGAAGATACATTGTTTACAAAATTTTTCAATAGAACAAAAGAAGAAGGTGATGATATTGAAGATAAATAAAGATAGTTTTAAAAATATTTTAGGTCAAAATACTACTATGAAGTTATTTTCAATAATATTTGCACTTTTACTTTTTTCATACGTAAGAAATGAAGTTGATCCAGAGACTACTGAAACATTAAAGGGAATACCAGTTAGATATGACAATGTTTTGTATTTAAAAGACAATGATCTAGTACTTATGTCTCCAAATGAATTAACTGTAAATGTAACACTTAAGGGCAAGACTTCAGATATGAGAAATATCAGAAAGGAAGCTATTGTTGCATATGTTGATTTTAAAAATACAGAAGCTGGAGAACAAAAGATACCTATTTTTATAAATGTGCTGGACAAAGGCATAAGAGCTGAAAAATTTGAGCCAGATTCAGCGATTTTTAAAATTGATGAAAAAATAAATAAGAATATGAAAGTAAATATTAACACAGTTGGAAGCCTGGCTAAAGATTATGTGCTAGGCAAGATGTCAACTGAGACAGAAGTTGAAGTTACTGGTGCAAAATCTGTAATAGATACAATAGATAAATTAGTATGCACTGTAAATATTTCAGGAATTTCAGAAACTACGATTCTCACAGAAAAAGTTATGGTTTATAATAAAAATCAGGAAGAAGTAGATGATGTTACAATAAATCCTGAAAAAATAGAAGTGGGCATTCCTGTTTTAAAAACAGAAACTGTTCCGATTAAAATTAGACCTTTTGGAAATTCAGATAAATTAAATGAAAGTCAAATTGTTGTTGATCCAAATGCTGTTTTAATTAAAGGAAATAGTGCGGTAATAAATAAAGTTAGAGAAATATCGACTGTTCCATTTAATATTAAGGATTTGGAGAAAGGACCAATTAGCATTAAGTTGGATCTTCCAGAAGGAGTTAGTTTAGTAGATGCTACAAATAATTTCGTAATAAAGATAGCATCAGATGAAAATACAAATAATTAAGGAGGTAATATGGAATTTATAGGAGATGGACTAACATTTGATGACATTTTATTGATGCCACAATATTCAGAAATTTTGCCACATGAGGCTGATCTTACAACTTACTTAACCAATGATATTAAGCTTAACATTCCACTAATGAGTGCTGGAATGGATACTGTTACTGAATCAGCAATGGCTATCGCAATGGCAAGAGTGGGTGGAATAGGTATTATTCATAAAAATATGCCTATTGAAGAGCAAGCTAAAGAAGTTGATAGGGTAAAGAGATCTGAGCATGGCGTAATTACTGATCCTTTCTTTTTGTCAAGGGATCATAAAATAAAAGACGCCCTTGAAATAATGTCAAATTATAAAATTTCTGGTGTGCCTATCGTTAATGATAAAGGTCACCTAGAAGGAATTATTACCAATAGAGATATTAGATTTGAAACAAATTATGATAGACCTATATATGAAGTTATGACTTCAGAGGATCTTATAACTGCACCAGAAAATATTAGTTTAGATGATGCACTTAAAATCTTAAAGAGCCACAAAATAGAAAAACTTCCATTAGTAGATGATGAAAATCATCTAAAAGGTCTTATTACAATAAAAGATATAGAAAAGATGAAAGATTATCCTGACTCAGCAAGAGATGCTTCAGGAAGACTTTTAGTTGGAGCGGCAGTAGGAATAACAAAAGATATCCTAGATAGGGTAGATGCTCTTGTTAAATCAAAAGTCGATGTAATTACTGTTGACACTGCTCACGGAGAATCTAAAGGTGTACTAGACGCTATAAGAAATATCAAACATCATTTCCCTAATACTCAATTAATAGCAGGAAATGTTGCAACTTATACTGGAACCAAGAACCTCTTCTTAGCTGGCGCTGACTGTGTAAAGGTAGGTATTGGACCTGGATCAATCTGTACAACTAGAGTTGTATCAGGTGTAGGTGTACCTCAAATAACAGCAATAGTTGAAGCTGCAAAAGCTGCAAGAGAGTTTGGAAAGCCAATAATAGGTGATGGTGGTATTAAATACTCAGGAGATGTTGCTAAAGCAATAGCTGCTGGAGCAAATGTAATAATGATAGGTTCATTATTTGCTGGTACTGATGAATCTCCAGGTGAAGAAATATTCGTAGAAGGAAGAAGATTTAAAACATACAGAGGTATGGGTTCAATAGGAGCTATGAAAGCTGGATCTTCAGACAGATATTTCCAAAACGATACTAAGAAATTAGTACCTGAAGGAGTAGAAGGTAGAGTTCCATTCAAAGGCTCAGTCGGAGATGTTGTTTACCAACTAATGGGTGGTTTAAGATCAGGTATGGGATATACTGGTTCAAGAAATATTCATGAACTTATGACTAACACTAAATTTATGAAGATAACTCCTGCAACTCTAACAGAAAATCATCCACATAACATTACAATTACTAGAGAATCTCCAAACTATATTAGTAAATAAAAATAATTATTAAAAAAGAAACCTTTGTAGGTTTCTTTTTTTGTCTTTAAAGTTACATATTATTTTAAAGAATTAATTTAATCACTTCAAATTTTATGAAAACTATTAATTATAAATTTATTTAGTTTCTTAAATTTTTAGTCACGTCCATAGTTTTCCATTTTCCTGCTTTGAAGAATAGCATAATTATTATAAAGTAAACTATATCAGCAAGAGGAAATGAAAATGCTATTGCTTTATAGGATAAATTAAGCACATATACGCACACAGCCACAAATGGAAGCTGTAGCATCCATTGTGAGATAAGAGATCCTACAAGGTAGGGTTTTGTATATCCAGAACCCATAAATACGATAGACTGTCCAAATGCGTAACCTGAAAGAGGTATAGTTAGTGTAACTATTGGTACTAATTCTTTTCCCATTTTAATTATCTCAGGATCATTGCTAAAGATTCCAAATAAATACTGTGGTAATATTGAGAATAAAACTGCAAAAAATGCCATTACCAAAAAATTAATTCTTGAAGCAATGGAGGCAGATATCTCAGCATTTTGAACTTCGCGCCTTCCTAAAAAGTGACCTACAACGATACTTCCACCCATCATAAGTCCGTTAACAGGCATGTAGATAAAAGTTTGTAACTTCGCAATGATGCCAACAGCTGTAATTACAGCGTCACCATAATGTGATACGAATTTAACCATTATTGCCATGAATAATCCGCCGGCAAATTGTCTAAGGGCATTTGGAAGACCTATCTTTAGCAGATCTAAATCAATGTTTAAGTTTAATTTAAATAATCCTCTCCATGAAACAGAAATTCCATTTTTGCCAGATAGCAAAATCGAAAGTCCATATATTAAGGAAACCATTACAGAGATAACTGTAGCGACTCCAGCACCTTTAACTCCCATATTAAATCCAGGGATATTTGTAAAAGGAACTTTTTCAAACATTAGAATTGGATCCAGAACAATATTTAATATTGTGGAGATTATCATGATCTTCATTGGAGTTTTTGGATCTCCCTGGCATCTAAATATGGTATTTACTGAATAAGATGCATACATTGCAGGAAGAAAGAATATTCTTATATATCCATAATCCATTGCTAGCTCTACTGTTAAAGGATTATCTAAATAAAAATTTAGTAGCGGATTTATACTGAAATATAAAAATATTCCAGAAATAAATCCCATAAAAACTTTAAATGACATGGTTTGTTCAGAAACTAACCTTGTCATTTCCGTATCGCCTTTTCCATAATTTTGAGAAATCATAGAAACAGAGCTTGCCCCAATAAGTTCATTAAAAAATAAAAACAGCCAAAATATTGTAGAAAATATTGTAACAGCGGCAATTGCTTGTTGTGAGATCTTGCCAACCCAAGCCATATCTACTAAATCATAAACTGTTTGTAAAAGCATAGAAATCATTGCAGGGTAAGAAAGCTGCCAAATTCGATTTCTAATTTCTGATCTTGTATTTAAATTTATATTATCTTTCATAAAACCATCCTTAATTCGATAAGTAATATTTTAACATAATCTACAATTAGTAACAAATATTTGATATTTTAAAAACAAAAATATAATATGTCGTTTTATTTCTATAAAATCATGATATGTAATAATAAATTTAAAAAGACCATCACAGAGCTTTAGGAAGTGTACAATGTATTTATTTTGTGATAATATAAATATATTAAATATAGTTAAATACAGTAGTTAAGCGAATATAAATAAATAATATTTTTTAATTAATATAGAAATTTTTGGAGGAACTAATGAAAACTAAAATACTTCTTGTTGAAGATGAAGATGCTATAAGAAAATTCATTAAAATAAATCTTGAGAGAGAAGGCTATGAAGTTTATGAAGCTGGGACAGGAGAAGAAGGTATAGAAATAGCTGACTCAAAAGATATAAAAATCGTCGTTCTTGATGTTATGCTACCAGGAATTGACGGATTTAAAGTCTGCGAAATTTTGAGAAAAAAATATAAAGATCTAGGTATTATAATGCTAACAGCAAAGGCTGAAGATTATGATAAAATCATGGGTCTTCAATATGGAACAGATGATTATATGACAAAACCATTTAATCCTACTGAATTAACTCTTAGAATTAAATCTTTAGAAAGAAGAGTTATCACAGAAAATGAAGATAATAAGAAAAATATAATAGAATCTGGAGTATTCAAAATAGATACTTATTCTAGAAAATTTTTCAAAAATGGAAAAGAACTAGATTTAACTCCAACAGAATTTTTAATTATGAAGACCTTTTTAGAAAATAAGGGAAGAGCCATAACTAGGGAAGAGCTTTTAAATAGTGTTTGGGGAGAAGAATTTATAGGTGATTCTAAAATTGTAGATGTCAATATTAGAAGGTTGAGATCTAAGATTGAAGGGGACTCTGCAGATCCAAAATATATTGAAACAGTATGGGGTTTAGGATACAGATGGAATGATGAAAAATAGTATAAGCAACAGATTAAGAAATGATTTTACTCTTCTTACACTCATGGTTGTACTTGTCACAGATGTATTTTTAATACTAGGGATTAAAGAGTTTTATTACAAATCAATAGAGAGTCAACTTGTAAACAGATTAGAGATTTCTATGGACTACTATTATAAAAATTTTGCAGATAGATCCTTGGAGTCTTTAGTTTCTGATGAAGTAGATTTATTGTTTTCTGAAGTTTCATCAGAAATTCAAATTCTTGATAAAGATGGAATTATTTTGATGGATAATATAGGTATCACTAATAGTAATCCTATTACTACTTCAGATATAAAAGATGCAGATACAAAAAATTTTGGAACTTGGATAGGCAAAAATACATCGAGAAATGAGTTTGTAATTGCAGTTACAAGCAAGATAGAAAACTCAAATAATGAGACCATTGGATATTTAAGATATATTTCCAGTCTAAGCTCTCAAAATAGAGTAATAATTAATACGGCAATAGCAATATTGGCATTTTCAGCTGTAATTATGGTTATAGCCATAACTGCTGCAACTTATATTGCTGATACGATTGTAAAACCAATTAGAGAGCTCACAACAATAGCTTCACTTTATATTGATGGTCAATATAAGTCCAGAGCGAATATTAACACCGGAGATGAGATAGAGTCACTCGCAGATGCATTAAACACATTGGCTGATGAAATTGTAAATAAAGACAAAATAAAGAATGATTTTATTTCCTCTATTTCTCATGAGCTTAGAACTCCTCTTACATCTATAAAGGGATGGGCAGTTGTTTTAAAGGATTCTTTGGATAATAAAGAGCTTATGGAAGACGGTCTTTCAATTATAGAAAAAGAATCAGATAGGCTTTCAAAGATGGTTGAAGATCTTTTAGATTTTTCTCGTTTTATATCTGGGAGAATAACCCTTGATAAAGACACATTCAATATAACATCTACAGTTATTTCAGTTGCTAAACAAATGAAACTACGTGCTAATTTAAATGGACTGGAGTTTATAACAGAAATATATCCAGATATGGTAATAACAGTTGGAGATGAAAATAGAATTAAACAGATCCTTATAAATCTTTTGGACAACGCAATTAAATTTACGTCTGAAAAAGGATGGGTAAGAATAAAGACCACTGTTGAAGACGACAATTTTGTAATACTTGTTTCGGATAATGGTGTTGGGATAAGTAAAGAAGAAATAAATTTAGTTAAGGAAAAGTTTTATAAAGGTAGGCATTCGAAGAGTCATTCTGGTCTGGGACTTTCTATATCAGAAGAGATAGCAAAGCTTCATGGCGGATCTTTAGAGATTTTTTCAGAAGAAAATATTGGAACAGTAGTAAAGGTTAAAATACCAATAATTACAGAAGGAATTGCATAATTGAAAAAAATATTTTTAATATTATCCTGTATTTTTTTACTTACAGGTTGTACTATCATCAAAGAAGAATATACAGAAATTGAAAAACCAACAATATCCAGTACACCACTTAGCGGACAATACACCATTTCAAAAATAATTGTAGACAACAAAGATATAGTGGATTCTTTTGGCTTAAAGGATTTTATTGGAAAAGAGGTTGGATTTAGTACTCAAGGCGCATTAATAGGTGAGTACTATGTTCAAAGTCCTAATTTTAGAGTTAAAAATGTAAATTCTTTGAATTATTTGTTAAATAAATACAATACAAATAAAGAAAAATTAGAAATAAAGAGCGACACACTTGAAGTCGTAGATGTCTATAATAGTGGCGACTTCTTTTGTGAAATAATAAAAGAAAATTCAGACAATATTTACGTAGTTATGAATGGAATGGGTTCTTCTTTTATAAAATTATCTAAGGTTAAAGATGAAATATCCCAAGAAGAATTTGAAGATATGGTACTTAGAAATGTAGATAGTGGATTAGTTTATATGGATGGTTCCAAAAAGAACTCTTTAAATGGTTTTCTATTGGGACTTAAATATAACGATAATAATATGCCTAAATATGCCACATATTTCTTCAAGTTTGAAGGAAATAATCTTCAAGAAATTCAAAAAATTGATAAATTAATTTGTCCAAAAGACAGTGAGTTTATTGAATTTTATGTAAATCATACAGATAATGGCGACATTGTGGTAGGTAAAACCATGGTTTCAGATAAAATAATTACAAAGGACGAAGCCACTGGAACTAAAAAAGAAATAAACTACCTAAGTTCAGACTATTACGGACTTGATATTAAATCAGAAAAAGATAAATCCATCAGTTTAAATTTTAGATCATTGGGAAGAGATGACACTGATAAAAGCTTGTCCCTTCAAGATATTTTTGATGATGGAGAGAAAATATTTAATGAAAGTGCAAAATCTAAAATATCAACTGATAAGAATGTCATAATAGATGATTTTAATTTTGGTCTTAGGAGAAACAGAGGATTTTGGAAATTCTTTGGAAGGGCACAATATGTAGATTATGATAAGTACACAGACTTTGATATAAACGTATTAGTACCTAAAAAGATTGTTAAGTATGAAAGCTTATCCATTCCAATAGTAAACATTAGAAAGACTCTTCCATCTGTTACTGATGCATTTACTACTCCAAATAATAAATTTATTATAACCTTGGAAAATAATAGAATAATGGTTTATAATTTAGATAGAGGAAAGATAGATAAAAAGGAAATTTACAAAGATGATATTAAAAACCCAGTAGCTGTAATGACAGAATGGAGCACAGGGGAATTTACTAATACTTGGCAAAAGTTTATTAGTACATTAGGAGGAACAGATGGGGAAACTATTGAGTAAAATAACAGAGATTTTTCCAGGAAATACTGAATATATGGGTATTGCTCTCATCATGATAGGAGTGGCAATATTTATTACTCTAGTGCTTAATTTTGTAGCTAGAAAACTCAAATTCGTTAAGTACTTGCCAGGAATTTTACTTATTTTTATAGGTTTGTTTTCAATTTTTTCAGTAATAGACAATCTATTTGATCCAGCAAGTTTAAATAATATATTCATTTTCATAACTTGTGTGGCGGCTGGCTTAGCTAGCATACTATTTGCCTTGATTATTGGAATATTAAGTGATTAATAATAAAGAAGGTAGTTTTTTGCTACCTTCCTTTTTATTTTTTGTTGAAATTTTCAATTAATTTTTCTTTTTTTATTCTGGTTAATTTTTTTATAGCAATTTCTCTTTTTAATGCATGTGATTTATCGAGGCCACTTTCATAGTACATTAACTCAACAGGAGTTCTACCTCTTGTATATTTTGCCCCTACACCTGAGTTGTGTTTTTTTAATCTATTCTCTAGATCTGTAGTGATTCCTGTATAAAGGGTATTATCTCTACATTTTAAAATATATACATAGTAATTATTCATCTATTACCTTGTTAATTAAACTTATACTATAACCACGTCTATATAAGTAATTCATTATTTTTGCCTTTCTATTTTTCGCATCAGGTTTTAAAGATCTCTCCTTGACTTCTTTATCTTTTAAAATATTTTTTAATTCATTATCTGAAGAGATAGTTTCTAATGCACTGTCGATATAAGTATCTGGGACGCCTTTCTCCATCAGTTTATATTTTATTTTGTTTTTGCCCCATCTATTGAAATTGCTTTTATCTTGAGCATACCTATAAGCATAGTCTTTATCATCTAATAAGTCTAGGCTATATATGTATTTTACAGTTTCATCTATTATTTCATCATCTATTTCTGATTGCTTAAGTTTATTTCTAAGTTCAAATTCGGTTTTGGAGTTCTTTAGAAATTTAAATGATATAGTCTTAGCTTCATGAAATTTATCATAATATTCAAACTGTTCGCAAGTCTTTGGGTCTAATTCTTTTCCGACATATAGATTAAATTTTACAAAAGTTGATTCAAATACATAGAATGTCTCTTCATTAGTTTCTACCATGTATTTTTTTAAATTTTTATCAAAGCTTATTTTTAATATATTCATACTTACCTCAACTCGATTGTATCATATGATAATTTAATTCTCAATCAAACAAAATGGAGCAAAAGTTGATTTATACAGTCATTCTATATCTTTCTATGTAAAAAATATCGTTTTTGTGTTATTATAAAATATGTAATAATGAGGTGAAATATGTTTGAAATAGTCTCACAAGTACTTAAATATGTTTTTATTGTGATTATTTATATTTTTATTATAAGTATCATTAGGCTTATGTATCTAGATATTAAATCCATGAGTAAAGTTGGAGCTAGTATTGACTCTTGCTATCTAAAGGTTGTTAATAGGCTTGATTCACTTAGCTTTAAGATGCAAGAATATTATGTTTTAGAGAAAAAAATTACTATGGGAAGATCAAATAGATGTACAATTCCCATCAAGGATAATTTTGTAAGCAAGGTCCATCTTCAAATTTTTGAAGATGATGGATCTTACTTTATAGAGGATTTAAACTCTGCTAATGGTACATTTTTAAATGGCAATAAGATTGAAGATATTATTGAACTTAGAAATGGCGACACTATTGGGGTTGGTTTAATCCAATTTATTTTCGTCGATAATAGGGGGTAGGGCAATGATAAATTTCTTTACTAGAATTAGACGACCTAGAGATCTTCTATTATTATTTGAGCTTTTAGCATTTATTCTATTGTTTTTTTATAATGATAGTCATATAGATATCTATATCACAATACTCTTTGTTGGATTAATACTAATCATATATATATCTAATTTTCTACTTGGAAAGATTTCAAAAGGGGATAACTATATCTTTATGATTGTATCCATGCTATTATCCCTTGGCTTAATTACAGTTTATAGAATAAATCCACATCTTGGTTTTTTACAACTTGTTTGGATTCTTCTTGGACTTCTTTCTTTTTATATTTGCTATTTTGCTTTAAGAGCTTTTAGAAAATTGGAAGATTATTCAAGAATTTATGCCTTAGGAATTTTTATTCTATTAATATCAACTTTAATTTTTGCCGTAATTTTTAAAACAGGTAGACAATATGGTTCCTATAACTGGATTAGAATTGGATCTTTTTCCGTACAGCCATCAGAATTTGCAAAGATTTTGATGATGTTTTTATTGGCTTCTTATTTTACAAAATACAGATATAAAATGGATATTGTAAATAAAAATAAACCAGCTTACAATCTACTATTTATAACTTATTTTTTCATTGCAATTCTCTTTATTGAAAGAGATTTAGGTATGTCTGTAGTTTTTCTTTCACTTTACCTAGTAACGGTATATATTTATGAAAATGATAGAAAGATACTTCTTATTAATTTTATTCTTATAATAATAGGTTCAATAGTAGGTTATATGAAATTTAACCATGTTAAGGTTAGAGTTTCAATTTGGATCAATCCTTGGAACGACCCTTATAGATATGGTGCTCAAATTGTACAATCACTTTTTGCAATTGCTGAAGGTGGATTCTTTGGAAAAGGTATAGGTAGAGGATTTCCAAACCTTGTTCCTGTTAGAGAATCTGACTCTATTTTTCCATTTATCTGTGAAGAAATGGGAATATTTATAGGAATAGCGATAATAATGATGTTTATGCTTCTTGCATATAGAGGTTACAAAATTGCGCTAAGTCAGGAATATTTATTTTATAGAATTTTGGCAATCTGTGTCAGTACACTATTTGCTATTCAAGCATTTTTAAATATTGGTGGAGTTGTTAAATTTATTCCTATGACAGGAATTACACTTCCATTTGTATCTTACGGTGGATCTTCAATGCTTAGTAGCTTTATTTGCCTAGCAATTCTTCAAGTTTGTAGTGAAGATATGTCTTATAAATATGAGTGAGGTAGTATGTTTAAAGATAATAAAAGAATACTTGTAGTTCTGGTTTTAGTTATAGTTTTATATCTTTCTCTAATTCTTTACCTCAGTTATTTTACGGTCTTTGTTGGACAGAATATATTAGATAATCCTGCTAACAGAAGAGAAACAATAATTGAGCAAAACATTGAAAGAGGATCTATTTTAGATAGAGAAGGAAATATTCTTGCTTACTCTGAAGGAGAAAAAAGTAAGGCTATTAGAAAATATAATTATCCAATTTCATATTCTCATATCATTGGATATTCAGACAAAGTAATGGGTAAAGCCGGAATTGAAAAAAGTTATGATAAATATTTACTAGGACTTGAAGTTCCTAGGTCAATAAAGGTACTAAAATCAGTTTATAATAAAAAAGTAGAATTGGATAAGGGAAATAATGTCTACTTAACTACAAATACAGACATTCAAAATTATTCAAGAGAAATTCTTAGTAAAACTGGAGCTGCTGGTGCTATAGTAGCAATGGATCCAAAGACAGGGGACATACTTGCTATGGTATCTCTTCCAGATTTTAACTCTGAATCAATTGCAAAGGACAATAAAGCACTATCAGAACAAAATAAAGGAGCTCTATATAATAGAGCAATATGGACCAAGTATCCTCCTGGATCTACTTTTAAAATCATCACGGCAGCATCTCTACTAGAGAATAAAATTGATCAAAATTATGTGGATGAAGGTAGTCAAGAAATAGATGGAAGAGTTTTTAAAAATGCTCTTGAAAAAACTTACGGCGCCTTAGATTTAAAATCCGCATTTGTAAACTCTGTAAATACTTACTTTGTTAAGAAAACTGTAGATTTAGGAGCAGAATCTTTAGGCAAGACTACAGATAGATTTATGTTTAATAGTAATTTTGACTTTGATCTACCTTATCACGCTTCAATTTTTAAATATAATAATATTTCAAAGACAGAGCTTGCTTCTTCTGGTATTGGACATGGTACAGTTTCAGCTACTCCTTTGGAAATGTGTATGGTGACAGCAGCTATAGCAAATGATGGGAAATTAATGCAACCTAATCTTGTAGGTTCAGTAATTAGCCCTAAGGGAGAAATTGTTTTAAAGAAAGAGCCACAAGTTTTAAGCGAAGCTGTTACACCAGAGATTGCAGCGGAAATAAAAGATTATATGCTAGCTGTAGTTGGGTCTGGATCTGGTAGAAATGCTTATAGAAGAGGCTATGGAATAGCTGGTAAGACAGGTACAGCCCAAAAATCTCAAGAAGGACAAGAAAACTTCGCTTGGTTTGTTGGATTTGCTCCAGCAAAAGATCCTAAAATTGCCATAGCTGTTGTTTTAGAAGATGTAAATGACTATGGTGGAAGTATTGCAGCTCCAATAGCTGGAGATATTATGAAGTATGCAATTGATTTAGGGATTTAATATGTATTTAAATAATTATGTAACTTCTATCATAGCAGCAGCTGGAATGGGTACTAGAATGAAAAAAAGCCTAAACAAGCAATTTTTAATGATAGATAATACCCCTGTTCTTGAACACACATTAAAGAAATTTGATAATTCTAAGTATGTAGACTATATAATAGTTGTGATTAAAGAAACAGATATTAGTTATTTAGGCGAAGTTTTATCGAGTTTGAAACTAAATAAAAAATTTAAAATAGTTTATGGCGGAGCTACTAGACCTGATTCCATCTTTAATGCCCTTAAAAACCTTCCTGATAACACAGATATAGTTTTAACCCATGATGGTGCAAGGCCGTTTATCGAAACAGAGTTAATTGATAAATCTATAGAAGAGGTAGTAAAGACAGAGGCACTTGTAGTAGGAGTACCTGTAAAGGATACAATCAAAGTTTCAAAATCAAACTTAAACGTAGATTTTACGCCTGTTAGAAGTGAACTGTTTCAAATACAAACTCCGCAGGTATTTTTAAAAAATATAATAGTATCTGCATATAATAGACTTATGGAAGAAGGTTTTACAGGTACTGATGACGCAAGTTTTGTAGAAAAAAATGGTGGAAAAGTAAAAATCTTAATGGGAAGCTATAAAAACATTAAAATAACTACACCAGAGGACTTATTGATAGCAGAAGTATTAATAAATAGCACTGAAATTTAAGGGGGAAATTATGAGAATTGGAATAGGGTATGATGTCCATCGCTTAGTTGAAGGAAGAAAACTAATAATGGGTGGAGTAGATATACCTCATAAAACAGGCCTACTAGGTCATTCAGATGCAGATGTTTTAGTTCATGCAATAATGGATGCGATCTTAGGTGCAATATGTTATAACGATATAGGAAATTTATTCCCAGATACAGATGAAAAATATAAAGATATAAGTTCTTTAGTTTTACTTAAAGAAGTTAGTGATATAATAAATACTAAAGGATACTATATTGTAAACGTAGATTCTGTAATCATTGCAGATGAGCCAAAATTTAGTCCTTTTAGAGATGAGATGAGAAAAAACATTGCAGATGCTTTAGATACTTCCTTGGGAAATATTTCTGTAAAGGCCACTACAACTGAAGGTTTAGGCTTTACTGGAAATGGAGAAGGAATCGCAGCAAAAGCAGTAGTATTACTCGGAGAGAAGGTAGTAGATCAAGTATGAAATTTTTTTTAGACACAGCAAATATTGATGAAATTAAAGAGATAAATTCCTGGGGAATTATCGAAGGTGTTACTACAAACCCTTCCTTAATAGCAAAAGAGGGAAGAGTATTTGAAGAAGTTATCGATGAAATTTCTAAAATAGTAGATGGACCAGTGTCTGCAGAAGTGGTTTCAACAGATGCAGAAGGAATGGTTAAAGAGGGAAGAATACTTTCTAAAATAAAAGAAAATGTCATAATAAAAATACCTATGACAGAAGAAGGTTTAAAAGCAACCAGTATTCTTTCTAAAGAAAATATAAAAACAAATGTAACTCTTATATTTTCTGCATCACAGGCAATTTTAGCAGCTAGAGCAGGTGCCACATATGTAAGCCCATTCTTAGGAAGACTCGATGATATTGGAGTATCTTCAAAGGATTTAATTAAAGAAATTTCAACAATATTTAAAAATTATAATATAGAAACAAAAATAATTGCAGCAAGTGTTAGAAACACAACACATATAGTTGATTCCATGCTTGCTGGAGCAGACATAGCTACTGTTCCAACAAAAGTTATTAAACAAATGGTTAAGCATCCACTAACAGATAGTGGTCTTATAAAATTTTTAGAAGACTTTAAAGACGTTAAGACAAAGGAGATATAATGAACAGAAATTTAGCATTAAATCTTGCAAGAGCCACTGAAGCAGCAGCTCTTTCAGCAGGAGCTTGGTTAGGTCAAGGTAAGAAAAATGAAGCTGACGGTGCAGCCGTTGACGCTATGAGAAGATTGTTTGACACAGTAGATATAAATGGAGAAGTAGTTATAGGGGAAGGCGAGATTGATGAAGCTCCTATGCTATATATCGGAGAAAAGATAGGCACCATGAAACCAGATGCTGACGAAGTAGATATTGCAGTTGATCCACTAGATGGAACTACCTCTATAGCAAATGGAATGAATAATGCAATTTCTGTACTTGCTGCAGCTCCAAGAGGATGCCTTTTAAATGCACCTGACGTTTACATGGATAAGATAGCTTGTGGACCAGGAGCTAAAGGATGTATAGACTTAACAGATACTGTTGAAAATAATATAAATAGAGTTGCAAAAGCTCTTGGAAAAAAAGTTGAAGATATAACAGTAGCAGTACTAAAGAGGGAAAGACATAATAAACTTGTTGATGAAATAAGAGCTACTGGCGCTAGAATTAAAATGGTTACAGATGGAGATATATTAACAGCCATAGAAACTTGTTTTGAAAGTTCTGGTGTTGATATGGTGATGGGAGTAGGAGGAGCTCCAGAAGGCGTTATAGCAGCTGCTGCTCTAAAATGTTTAGATGGAGATTTCCAAGGCAGGCTTCTTCCTACAGATGAACAACAAATGAAAAGATGTAAAGAGCTTCACTCAGACCTAGAAAAAATATTCAAAATAGATGATCTAGTTAAAGGAAATGATGTAATATTTTCTGCAACAGGAGTAAGCTTTGGAGAAATCTTAGAAGGTGTTAAGTACTTAAAAGGCAATAAAGCTACCACAGAAACATTAGTTACGAGACTACCTAGTGGAACAGTTAGATTCATTAAAAGTATTCACGATTTAGATAAAAAACCGGAGTACGCAAAATAATGACTAATAAAAACAATAGTCTATTATATAGTAAATCACTAGAAGACTTAAAAAATATAGCAAGGTCTATGGGCCTTGCTAATGATTTTTTATTTAATAAAGATGATTATATAGAATATATAGAAACAGGAAATATAAAAACAAAAACTTATTCAAAAGAAGACCTAGAAAATTTAAACGTAAAATCAATTAAAGAAATCGCAAAATATTTCAATATAGATAGTCCCTATAAATATAACAAGAGCGATCTCATCTTAAAAATCTTATCAACACAAGACAATTTTAATTTAGATCAAGAAAAAAATGACAATATAGATCTAAAAAAACTTTCCATAGATAACTTAAAAACGATGGCAATTGAATATGGTTTAGACAATCCAAACACATTTAATAGAGATCAACTTATAGATTATATATATAGATATCAAGATGATGATAGTGTTTCTGGAGAAGATAATATAAAGGATAAATCAACTGATGCAATCGATACAACTAATCTTTCTAATAACGCTGAAAAGATTATAGAAAATATGGACGAAATCAATTATGTTACAGGTATCTTAGAAATACTTCCTGATGGTTATGGCTTCTTGAGGATGAAGAACTATCTATCTGGAGATGGGGATGTATATGTAGGTCACTCACAAATCAGAAGATTTAGACTTAGAACTGGTGATAAAATACAGGGAGTTGTTAAGCCTTCTAAAGAAGGTGAGAATTTCAATGCGCTTATTTACATTAATAAAGTTAATGATCTTCCTCCTGAAACAGCAACCAAAAGACCAAATTTTGACAACTTAACTCCTATATATCCAAATGAACGATTCAAATTAGAAACTGTTACTTCTGAAACAGCTATGAGACTAATAGATATAGTTTCTCCAATTGGAAAAGGGCAGAGGGGACTTATAGTTTCTCCGCCAAAGAGTGGTAAGACAACACTACTTAAGAAAATTGCTAAATCTATAGAAAAAAACTATCCAGATACTCATCTTATAGTTTTGCTTATAGATGAAAGACCAGAAGAAGTTACAGACATGAAAAGATCTGTTAATGGAGAAGTTGTGTTCTCGACATTTGATGAAATGGCAAAGAATCATACAAAAGTTGCAGAGATGGTAATCGCCAGGGCTAAAAGACTTGTAGAGAATAAAAAAGATGTGGTTATATTATTAGACTCTCTAACAAGGCTTGCAAGAGCCTATAATTTAGTTACACCTCCAAGTGGCAAGACTCTAACAGGTGGACTTGATCCACTTTCACTACACGCACCAAAAAAGTTCTTTGGAGCAGCTAGAAATATAGAAGAGGGCGGATCTCTAACGATACTTGCAACGACACTTGTAGATACAGGCTCAAGAATGGATGACATTATATTTGAAGAGTTTAAGGGAACTGGTAATATGGAAGTACATTTAAATAGAATGCTTTCAGAAAAAAGAATTTTCCCAGCAATAGATATATTTAAATCTGGAACTAGAAAAGAAGAGTTAATACTTAGTAAAAAAGAATATGAATTCTCAAACTATATAAGAAGAGCTACATCTGAAGACGATAAATATAAAGTAACAGAGTTTATGCTTTCTAGTTTAGAAAAATATAAAACCAATAAAGATTTTATAAATGAATCAAAAATAAATTTAGACCTTCCATAGAAGAAGGTCTTTTTATATGCTTTATTTAATTTGTTTTATTAGTTTCATTGATGGAGGATTGCTTCAATACTATTAGCTGGAATGTTAACGCTTTAAATATAACTTCGCTAAATAATAATTTTACGAAATATGGCTTAGAGAAAAATAAGGTAATTTGTAGACAATAAAAAAAGCAAGCTAAACTTGCTTCTTTCATAGTGAAATATATTAAGGACCTATTTAAGGCTCTATTGGCATATATATAACCATTCCTGGTTTTATCTTTTGCGAATCTATATTGTTTATTTCTTCGACCTTAGAAATAAAATTTCTAATATCTGTGCTACTGTTTATAAACCCTGAAGATATTTTCCACATAGTATCATTTTCTTTTACTACATATTCTTGATACCTTGGTTTAATAGATTCCGTGCTTTCTGTACTATAAGTAGTAATTCCTGTTGTGAATAAAAACATTAAAGCTACTAGGAATAATATTCTTTTTTTCTTTAAATAGATTGATCTCTTTTTCATTTTACACCTCTACAAAATCTAAAATAAATATATTTTGAATACATGTTTGAATGTATGTTAGAACTAATGTTCTTTTATACTCATATAATATCACGATCATATGTTCGTGTCAACACAAAAAAAGAATACTTGTTCGAATTTTTGTTCTTTTTTATTGTGTTAAATTATGAGTTTTGATATAATTAAATTAGAGAAATATAGCTAGGAGGATATTATGTACGAAGATTTAACCCAAAGGGATGTAGATATACTTTTATTTATAAAGAAATATATAGAAAACAATGGTTACCCGCCATCAGTTAGAGAAATATGCAATGGTTGTTCCATAAAAAGCACTTCTACTGTTCACGCATCTATGGAAAAACTTGAGTTACTAGATTATATTAGAAAGGATCCTTCTAAACCTCGAGCTATAGAAATATTAGATCCATCAGATGACTTACTTCTTGCAAAGAAAAAAACCGTAGATATACCGATTGTCGGTACTGTTACTGCAGGTATGCCTATTTTAGCTTTTGATAATATAGAAGATACCTTTCCCCTACCTCTTGACTTTGCTAAGGATAAAGATCTTTTCATACTAAAGGTTAAGGGCGAATCTATGATTAATGCTGGTATCCTTGATGGAGATTATGTAATTATAGAAAAGAGAAGCTCTGCTAGAAATGGTGACAAGGTCTTAGCTCTTATAGGAGATGAAGCTACTATTAAAACTTTTTATAAGGAAGAAGACAGATTCAGATTGCAACCTGAAAATGAATTTATGGATCCAATATATACCAAAGAACTTATTATACTTGGTCATATAGTAGGCTTATACAGAAAAATGTAAAAAATAAAATCCTGTGCAGTACAGGATTTTTTTAATGTTATTATCTATTTAAATTTGATCTAAGTTCTTCCAATGATATATCTTTATTTCCAGCTATTTTTTTTAAATCTTCATATTCATAGCTTTCTTTTTCAATATCATCATATTTTAAAATTTTCTTTCTTATAGTTCCAAATTCTGTCTCTACATCTAAAAATTCTCTATCCATCTCAAACCTTCTATATTTTGTATATCTTACACCTATGGATGTAGTATGTTTAAATATAAGTTTTGCCATGGATTTGACACTCATTTTCTTTGTTATTATAGAAAGCTTGTATGCAGGTCTATTCTTCTTCATGTAAATAGGTGTAAAGTAGACGTCGAGAGCACCTTTATTCATGCATAATTCCATAAAATAACCCAAGTCTTCTCCGCTAATGTCATCTAAATTTGTTTCTAATACGAAAATCTCATTTGTATTTGCAACTTTTTTCCCTCTTAATTCTATTTGTGAAACACGTAGTACATTTGGTATTTCAAAATTTTTTGATCCAGCTCCATAAGAAGTTTTTATACTTTTGTAGGAACCTAGTAGTGGCTTTGCGAAAGTGGCTAAAATTGCAGCTCCTGTCGGTGTTATAAGCTCACTTTCTACTACTGATTCCTTTAATTCAAAATCTGTTTCGTTTAAAATTTCTAGGGTTGCTGGTGCTGGAACAGGAAATAATCCGTGTGCGCAGTCTACAAAGCCGTGGCCCTTGTATAAATTTTGGGCATATATTGAGTCGACTTTTAAATATTCGAGGCATACAGAGGCTCCTACAGCGTCGATTATTGAGTCGATAGCCCCAACTTCATGAAAATGGACTTCATCTATGGATTTTCCGTGAATTTTAGATTCTGCTATTGCAATGTATTCAAATATCTTAAGAGAGTTTTCTTTTACATAGTCTGACATACTAGATTCATTAATTATGCTTTTTATATCATTTAAATTTCTGTGAACATGGTCATGGTGATGGTCATGATGATGAATATTATCATCATCATGATTATGCTCGTGGTTATGTTCGTGATTTTCATCATGAGCATGTTGATGAAGATGGTCGTGTTCTTCACTATGGTTATGTCCATCTACGTGACAGTGTTCATGTGAATGATCATGGTTATGGTTATGATCGTGATCATGATCTAATAAATTTACGTTAAAATAAGTTGAATCAATTCCAAGCTTGTCAACTTTTTTATAGACTAACTCATATCCATCGATATTTAATTTTTCAATTTCACTCTTTAAATAATCAAAAGGAACTCCTAGATCTAAAAGAGCTCCGATAAACATATTTCCAGATATTCCTGAATAACATTCTAATAGTAAATTCATAATTATTTCTCCTTTAAAACTAAATTATGAGATCCAACAGTATAGCCCAGTAGATCACAAGTTACAAAAATAAATCCAAATGACTTAATGTTTTTTACAATTTCTAATCTATGATCAATTAAAAGTTGGAATTGATCTTCTGTGACTTCTATTCTAGCCAAATTTCCATGGTATCTGACTCTGTGATTTATAAAACCTAAGGATTTTAGATATTCTTCGGATAGTTCTACTTGTTTAAGTATCTCTCTTGTTATTTCTGTTCCATAAGGAACTCTTGATGCTAAACAAGCAGCAGATGGCTTGTTATAAGTTTCTACATCCATATCCTTAAGAAGAGCCCTTATTTCACTCTTGGTTAGACCTACTTCTTTTAAAGGACTCATTACACTAAGCTCTTTTAAGGCTCTCATTCCAGGTCTGTAATCACCTTCATCATCGGAATTTGTTCCATCAGCAACTATGTCAAAACCATTGCTTTTAGAAATCTCGATAACTTTTGAGAAGATGGCATGCTTACAAAAATAACATCTATCTTTAGAGTTTTCAACAAATCCAGGTATACTATATTCATTTGCAGGAACTCTTATTAAATTGATATCATATTTATCAGCGAAATCTTTTGCGTAATTCTCTTCACTTTTAGGCTGCATCGAAGAAATCAAATTTATCGCAAGTACATTTTCTTTACCTAATATTTTCTTAGCAGCTACCACTAAAAAACTAGAATCTACTCCACCTGAAAAAGCAACGGATATTTTTCCGTAAGATTTTAATAAGCTTTCTAAGTTTTTAAATTTTTCCAAAATTATATTATTCATTGTTTTTTTCAACTAATCTATTTATTTGGGCGGCATTGTAACCTGCTCCAAAACCATTATCTATATTTACCACATTTATTCCTTCTGCACAAGAATTGAGCATAGTTAATAGAGCAGAGACTCCTTTAAAGTTAGCGCCATATCCTATGGAAGTAGGAAGAGCTATTACTGGAATATCCACAAGGCCTGTTATTACTCCTGGAAGTGCACCTTCCATTCCTGCAACTGCAACTATTGCGTTGGCATCTTTAAAAAAGGATAAGTTGTTTAAAAGTCTGTGTAATCCAGAAATACCGACGTCATATAGTCTATATACATTTGCCCCGAAAAATTCAGCGGTTTGTGCAGCCTCTTCTGCAAATTTAATATCTGCAGTTCCTCCTGTTGCAACAACAATCTTACCTATTTTTTTTATTTTATTTCTTTCTATTTTTAGAACACCAGATACTTCATCAAATTCTACATCAGAAATTTCTCTTTTTACAAGCTCATACTGTCTCTTATTGGCTCTTGTACCTAGAACATTCCCTTCCCTTTCAGAAAAGCTTTTGTATATTCCAAGTAAATGAGAATCCGCTTTTCCTTCACAGAATATAACTTCTCCAAAACCAGATCTTATTGATCTATGATAATCAAGTTTAGCATAATCCAAATCCTGATAAGGTAGATTTTTTAAATATTCTTCCGTTTCTTCAATAGAAATTTTTCCTTCTTTGTATCTATTCAAAAATTCTTTTATTTCCATATATTCACTCCCTAAATAATTATAACATTTGTTATATTTTTTCTCAATTTGGTTTTTAATTGACTAAATAAATGATATACTATACAGGAGGTGTTGTATTTATGAATTTTTTAATTAAAGATGATATTATAACTATAAAAAATATCGATTTAAAAGGAGTAAACCTGTCAGATTTTGAAAAGGAACTCAGTTTAATTGTTAAACATAAATTTAATATACTGGGATTAACTAAAAATTCAATAACAATTAGATTCTATAAAGAAAATATTGTAGATAAAGAGTTTGCTAAAAATCTTAGAAATGATATTATTAAGATTATTGATAGAAATAATAAGGAAAATTTGTCTGCATATAAAAAATTCATAATTATACCAACAGGGGATGAGATTTTAGAAGGAATCGTAGTTGATCAAAACAGCCCTATTCTAGCTGGGATGATTATTAAAAAACTCCCTGGATCTTCGATCATGAGATCAAAACCTGCTCCAGATAGTAAAGATGGCTTGTTAGAAATAATAAACCAAAATTTAAATAAAAATCCTGATTATTTAATAATTACAGGAGGGACAGGCGGTGGAAATAATTTCTCTGAAACACTATCCAAAGACATAGTGTATGATGTTTTAAAAAACCATTTTAACACTATATATTCTAGAAACATATATGGTAGAAATGGTCATTTATTCTCAACTTTAACCATTGCAGTAGAAAATAATACTACTATTTTATCATTACCTGGACCAAAAGATGAATGTACCAAATTATTTGAAGTCTTTTTAGAAAATATTGACGAAGATTATGAACTTACAATCGATAAATTAAAAGATAAACTCATTAAAATACATGAAGATAAATACTTTGATAATTCAAAGAAAAAGATCTCTGAGGAAGAGATTATGGAAAATATAATTAAATTCAGAGAAATGGGCCTAGGAGCAAGACAGATAGCGAAGCAACTAAGTAAACTTGGTTCAAATATGAAGTTTTATCAAGTTCAATACAGATTAAATAAATTAGAAAATAAAATATAAAAAATCCTTCAACTACTAGATGTAGTGAAGGCTTTTTTTAATCTTCATATCCATAAGATTCATAGAATTCTTTTTTAAATTCTAAAAATCTATCTTCTAATATTGAGTTTCTAATATTTTCCATTAAATTTGTTAGAAAATATATATTATGAATTGATAAGAGTCTATAAGCAAGTATTTCGTTGACATTGAATAAATGTCTTATATATGCTTTTGTATAATTCTTACAAGTATAACAGTCACAGTTTTCGTCTAGACGGGTGAAATCCTCTTTGTATTTTCCATTTTTTACTATAACTCTACCAACAGAAGTCATTGCAGTACCGTTTCTTGCAATTCTAGTAGGAAGTACACAGTCAGCCATGTCTATTCCATGTTCCACTGCTTCGAATAAATAATCTGGAGTTCCAACACCCATTAGATATCTTGGCTTATCTTCTGGTAAAAAGTCTGTAGTATAGTCTAGTATATCAACCATAATGTCTTTCGGCTCACCTACGGAGAGTCCGCCTACTGCATATCCAGGGAAATCCATAGCTACCAAATCTTCTGCAGATTTTTTTCGAAGATCCTTGTACATTCCACCTTGGACAATTCCAAATAAAGCTTGATTATCAGTATTTTTATGATGATCTTTGCATCTCTTTGCCCATCTTGTCGTTCTATTCATAGAATGCTCTATATATTCATAGGTTGCTGGGTATGGAGCACATTCATCAAAAGCCATTATAATATCAGAACCCAAAGAATTTTGAACATCTATTGATATTTCTGGAGATAAGAACTGTTTAGATCCATCTATATGAGATCTAAATGTAACCCCTTCTTCAGTAATCTTTCTATTGGCGCTTAGAGAAAATACTTGAAAACCCCCACTGTCTGTAAGAATTGGACCATGCCAATTCATAAACTTATGAAGTCCTCCAGCTTTTTCTATAATTTCAGGACCAGGTCTTAAGAATAGATGATAGGTATTGGATAGAATAATTTGCGCTCCTAAATCCTTAACTTCCTCTGGTGTCATAGTCTTCACTGTAGCTCTAGTGCCCACTGGCATAAACACTGGAGTCTTAATAATTCCATGGTTAGTCTTTATTTCACCGACCCTTGCCTTTGTGTCTTTTGATTTTTTTATTAGTTTATATTCTAGCATTAATCCCCCTTAATAAACATTGCATCTCCAAAGCTGAAAAATCTGAATCTGTTTTTTATTGCATATTCATAGGCGTTAAATATAATTTCTTTACTTGCAAAGGCTGCTACCAGCATCATAAGTGTTGATTCTGGAAGATGGAAATTTGTTATAAGTGCATCTACTATTTTAAATCCAAATCCTGGGTAGATAAATATATCTGTCCAGCCTGATGTTTCTTCTACGCGACCATTTCGTCCAATGGTTTCCAAAGTTCTCATTGATGTTGTACCAACTGCAATTACTCTATTTCCATTATCTTTAGCCTCATTTATAACTCTTGCAGTATCCTTGTCCATCATATAAAATTCTGAATGCATATGATGTTTTTCGACATCGTCTACTTTCACAGGACGAAAAGTTCCAAGTCCTACATGTAGTGTAATTGGAACTACTTTTATACCTTTTTCTTTTATTTTACTAAGTAACTCTTCTGTAAAATGAAGTCCTGCTGTTGGTGCAGCTGCTGATCCATCTATTTTTGAATAAACGGTTTGATACCTTTCCTTATCTTCTAATTTTTCTGTTATATATGGAGGAAGTGGCATGTTTCCAAGTTCATCTAGAACTTCTTCAAATATACCATCGCAATAAAACTTGATATATCTATTTCCCTCTTCATCTATACTTTTTACTTCGCATTTTAATTTATCAGAGAAGATTATTTCACTGCCAACTCTAGCTTTCTTCCCCGGTTTTACTAAACATTGCCATGTATCCTCTTCCCTTTTTAGAAGAAGTATCTCTATTTTTTCTTCTTTGTCTTTTCTATGACCAAATAAACGAGCAGGGATAACCCTGCTGTTGTTTACTACCAAGACATCCCCTTCATTTAAATAATCAATAATATTATAAAAATGACATTCTTCTAAGTCTTTAGAGTTTCTATCAACAATTAATAATCTTGATGAAGCTCTGTCCTTAAGAGGATGCTGTGCTATTAATTCTTGTGGTAAGTCATAGTAAAAATCACTAGTCTTTAAACTCATCTTATGTCTGTACCTTTAAAATAATATTTTAATATATCTTCAGTTTTAAAACCTTGTTTCGCCATTTCTACAGCGCCGTATTGACTAAATCCAACTCCATGACCATAACCTCTTCCTGTAAATTTAAATCCGTCTGAAGTTTTTTCTATATCAAAAAGTGTGGATTTAAATTTTGCATTTCCTATCTTTGATCTAAATGAAGATGTCTTTAATTCATCTGTTCCATTTAATAGTACTTTTGATACTCTTCCAGAGCTATCTTTTTCTAATATATCTAGTGAGTATATATATTTACCAAATATTTTTTGAAGTTCACTGTTCTTTAAAGATAAATCCCAACTATATGTAGAATAATTATCAATAAAAGAAGTCAAATAAGGAATTGATTTGCCTCCCCAGACTTCAGAGGCATCCGCTACTATTCCTCCAGAAGATGCTCCAAAAATTGTGTTAGCTACTTCGTTTTCGTAATAAACCATTAAGCCTTCTGTACTATCTACAGCTTCATTAGATCTCTTCTTTTCAGCGTCTAGCCCACTATAAACTTGAGATGATGTAGTATCGTTTAAATTATAACCAAGTTTCTTATACTTATTTATATTTGCCATTGCAAAAGATCTTGACACAATAGCTTGAGCTTTCAAAGCTTCAAGTGGATAAGAAGCTGAAAGTTCTTTTGGAACTACACCTTTTAAATAATCTTCCATTTCTACATTGTTAATTACATCTAGCTTAGAATTATTTATTCTAAAAGAAATAGATCCTCTATATCTCATACCATTTACTGATATAGGTTGATCTGAAGATATAAGCATAACTCCATTTGTTTGGAAAGAATCTACCAAAACTTTGTTATTATTTAAAACTTTAATATCTTTACCGTCGAAATTAATTTTTAAATTTTTAGTATTTGTCTTAATAGACACAGTATTATCTATTACTATATTAAAATTTGACTTACTTTTTAATTCTATAGATTCACCATTAGAATATGATTTTCCTATTTTAATATCTAAATTTTGAGCATTTGCACTTACTGTCAGCATAACAAAAACTATAAGTACACTTAAAATTAATTTAAAATTTTTCATAAAAAACTCTCCTCATTATTTCCATAAGGAATTTTAAGATGGTCATATGCAAGTTTTGTCGGCATTCTTCCTCTTGGAGTTCTATTAATAAATCCTATCTGTAAAAGATATGGTTCATAAGCATCTTCTATAGTTACTCTTTCCTCTCCTACAGAAGCTGCTATAGCGTCGATTCCAACTGGTCTTCCACCATAGTTTATTATCATAACTTCTATAATTCTTCTATCTAAAGAATCTAGTCCATACTCGTCTATTTCTAAAAGATCAAGACCTTTATTGGCTACTTCTTCTGTTATTATACCATTTTCTCTCACTTCTGCATAATCCCTAACTCTTTTTAATAATCTATTTGCAATTCTTGGAGTACCTCTTGATCTTCTCGCTATCATTTTTGCTCCATTTTTTTCTATTGGAATATTTAGAATGTTTGAAGATCTAAGTATTATGTTTTCAAGAGCTTCTTCATCATATAATTCAAGATTTAAGATAACACCGAATCTATCTCTTAAAGGATTTGTCAGTGAACCCGCTCTAGTTGTTGCACCTATAAGGGTAAATTTAGATAGATCAAGTCTTATAGATCTTGCAGAAGGTCCCTTTCCAACTATGATGTCAAGAGCGAAATCTTCCATAGCTGAATATAGAATTTCTTCGACAGATTTATTTATTCTGTGAATTTCATCTATAAATAAGACATCGTCTTCTTGAAGGTTTGTAAGTATGCTCGCTAAGTCTCCTGGGCGCTCTATGGCTGGTCCGGAAGTTACTTTAATATTAACCCCCATCTCATTTGCTATTATTCCTGCAAGGGTGGTCTTACCTAATCCAGGAGGTCCATTAAGAAGAACATGGTCCAGTGATTCATTCCTATTTTTAGCAGCTTCTATAAATATTTTAAGTTTTTCCTTAGCTTTATCTTGTCCAATATATTCATTTATCCATTTAGGTCTAATTCCTGACTCAAATACATCTTCAGAAGGCGAAAAGTTTGGCTCTACTAGTCTTTCTTCCATCATTACCTCCCAATATTTTTAAGTGCAAATTTAATCTTATCATCAATACTTAGGTTTGGATCTACATTTGAAAGGGCATTTTTAGCCTCTATTGCTGAAAATCCTAAACCTACTAGTGCGTGTATTGCATCATCACTTGCTACGGTTATATTTTCTTTTACATCTGGTATGTAATCTCCAAAGATTTTAACAATTTTGTCTTTAAGTTCTAAGATCATTCTCTCTGCAGTTTTTTTGCCAACGCCAGGTGCTTTTGTAAGAGATTTTACATCAGAAGATAAAATGTATTTTCTAAGCTCCTCTTCTCCGTACATTCCAAGTATTCCCATTGCAACTCTTGGGCCTATACCTGAAACAGTCGTTAAGAGTTCAAAAATAGCTCTTTCTCTTTTGGACAAAAATCCATAGATTGAGATATCATCTTCTCTAACAACCATCTTTGTGAATAATGTTATCTCTTCATTTAGTCTAATTTCTTCATTTTCTCTACTGCTTATATTTACTAAGAATCCGACTCCTCCTACCATTATTGTAACAGAGCTCAATTCTTTTAAAATCGCAGTACCTTTTACTATGTCTATCATTTCATTAAAAAACTTTCTTTAAAATTTATGGAATTTGCATGGGTTATTGCAATCGCAAGGGCATCTGCAGCATCATCTGGCTTAGGAATCTCTTTTAAATTTAAAATCATCCTTGTCATTTCTTGAACTTGTTTCTTTTCAGCTCTACCATAACCGACAATGGCTTGTTTTACCTGTAGAGGTGTGTATTCATATATATTTTCTGTAAAAGTAGATGCCACTAATACCTCTACTCCCCTAGCTTGAGCAACGCTTATAGCAGTTTTAATGTTCTTATTAAAAAACAACTCTTCAAACGCGATGTCTTCAGGTTTATATTTAATAACTATTTCCGTCATCTCTTCATAAATCTTTTTTACTCTATTTTGAAATGGAACTCCCGCTTCTGTTTTAATAACACCATGAGTTATATATTTATATCTATTTCCAATTACTTCTATTATCCCATATCCAACTAGTGCAAGACCTGGGTCTATACCTAATATTATCACATTATCACTCTTTTTAAAAATAATTTTTCTCATATAAAAAGAAAATGACTAAGTCAATTAAACTTAGTCATTTATATCTTTTTAAAACTCTATCATTTACGCCGTCCCAGAATGCATTCTTATACACCCTGAGCCCGTCTCTTAACATAAATTTTATAATTTTTTTATTTAAACCTAGTAGTTCATTTCTTGTTAAAGCATTTCCAAGTTCAATAAAGCCTTCTTCTGGATTATCTGAGAACATAAGTTGTTTATCCAGAAATGAATTCATCATATATATTTTTTTTCTTAAAAGTTTAAAATCTAATTTTTTGACAATATCCTTTATTTTTTTCTTAGGATATCCAAGTTTATCCACATCAGCAAAAACTTTATTCTTAACTTTTTGTACATCTGGTGGCAATATACTGCTTTTAAAAAGTTTTTTACATGTATATATAGTGTTTAGATCATATATAGAAAAAGCCAGTGATTCTACTATATCAACATGTGCCTTAGAATTAAAGCCTGCTCTATACCCTTCTAAATAAATAGCAAGTTCAAATTTATTGATATCATCATGAATTACATTACTTATATTATATGCAAGTAACTCTTTACCTTCTTTATGCTTTAAAAATGAAACTAGGTCCTTTTTTAAATGTTTTAGTGAGATATACGAAGGTGTAATGGTGTTAATGGAATCTTCGATGTTGTATGAATTTAATAAAATATTCATGGAATCAACATCGCCATCCAGCAAAAACTTATCTAACAAAAAGTCTTTTACATCTTCAAAGCAATAATTTTGATATAATTTTAATTTTCTTTTCCCGATTTTGTCATTACTTTTTGCCGGTAACATTTCACACCTCTTTCTCGTAACTTATATTATACAACAAAAAAATATAAAATTGTTATGGAAGTAAAAATTAATGACGAATAAAAAATTATTTAATTATTATTAGAGCAAAACTATTCCTTTTTCTTTGGAGTGTTTAATAGTCTCATCATCCCAAATAGCAGCTTGAACCTCTCCAATATGTTTTTTTTCTAAGAAGAACATGCAAAGTCTTGATTGACCAATACCACCGCCTATAGTATATGGCAAAATATTATTTAGTACATTTTGATGATATGGAAGAGACATTCTTTCTTCTTTATTGTCAATTCTTATCTGTTTTTCTAATGAATTTGAATCAACTCTTATCCCCATGGATGAAAGCTCTAATGCATTATCTAGTGGTTTATTCCAAAACAATATATCTCCATTTAAATTCCAATCATCATAATCCGGGCTTCGGTCATCATGTTTATTTCCAGAATTTAATCTATAGCCTATTTCCTCAATAAAAACAGCCTTTTTATCCATAGCTATTTTTCTTTCTCTTTCTTTTGGTGTATATTTTGGATATAAATCTTCTAGTTCCTGAGTAGTTATAAAAGTAATCTCATCAGGAAGCTTTCTACTCAAAATATGAGGATAAATATGATTAATATAATCCTCAGTGTTTTTAAAAACTTCATATATCTCTTTTACAGTTTGTCTTAGATAGTTTTTGTTTCTGTCCTCAAGTTTTATTATCTTCTCCCAGTCCCATTGATCAACATAAATTGAGTGTATTTCATCAAGAGTTTCATCTGGTCTAATAGCATTCATATCAGTGTATAGACCTTCATAAGTATTAAATCCGTATTCTTTTAAAGCATTTCTCTTCCACTTTGCTAATGACTGTACTATTTCAACATCAATACTTCCACTTTGAACTTTAAAATTTACCGGTTTTTCTACGCCAGATAGATTATCGTTAAGTCCTGTCTCAGGTCTAACCATAAGTGGCGCCGATACTCTGGCCAAATTTAGTGTGTTTGCAAGATCTCTTTGGAAATAATCTTTTAGTGTTTTAATTGCTATCTGTGTTTCCTTTAAATTAAGTTCTATTGCATCGGAATTATATCTCATATTACCTCCTATATTAAAAAAATTAGTCTCTCACTTCTGTGAAAGACTAAATAAATTGTAGTTCCATTTCTTCACTGTACATAAATATGGTTTCAAACACAAAATCACTTATAATAAAAGATAAGCTCATTGCATAATCCAAATCATTTCCATGTGAAGCTTCATTTTCTAAATAATCATTAACAACAGATCTAATGAAATGTTCGACTCTTTCTTTTATAGTTACATATTGATCAGATACCAATATAGATGTATCTAAATTTATAAATTTGAATTCGTGCTTTATTGCATGTTTCATTAAATCTTTTTCATATTTTATATGGCTTTTAAGATCATCAATATTAGTACATCTTTCTCTTAAAGCGTGAGGTCTTGTAGTAAAATCACTAAGATAATGAGAAATTATACCCATCCTCTTACTAAAAAATTTGTTAAAGAAAGGTTTCATATTTTGGAAATCTACATATCTTGAAATATATATAAGGTTTACTATCTCTGTAGATATATATCCTATAGATTCATCAAGATAGTGTCTTTTAAACTTATAGTAAGGAAGATAGTCTGGAGCTACTGCACCCCATCTTAACTTCTTATCGTTTAATCTTATTCCATATTCTGAATAAACTCTATCTAAAAGCTTATCAGCGATTAATGTATGAGTTTCTGCTAATATTTCTAACCACCTTCTTTGCTATCTTCATTATATCCATAATGAGCATTACTGTCAATTATTAATAGTATTTTTTATAAGTGGCCATACAGAGCTTGTTTCAAATCCTTTTCTCCAACTAGCAACTCCTGTTAAATTGTATTTATTTATAAGAGAAAGTTTATGTTCAAGACTAGAGTCATCTTCGATCCAAATTTTCTTTAGACCGTCACTATCTTGATATTCTACGTAATTTTGTTTTGCAACATCATCAAATTGTGGTGTTAAGTTTCTCTTTGTTATTATATCTTGAACAGATCCCATAGTCGCTGTAATAGAACTTACAGATCCGTCAGATTTTTCTGTCCATATTCTGGTATAAGTAGGTATACATAGTACAAACTTATCTCTAGGTATTTGTCTTAATAGATTATTAATATTTCCTTCAACCCATTTATATTCGGCTACAGATCCAGCTTTTGTAGAACTTCCCCAATGTTGGTCATATGCCATGAGCATAACATAGTCTACATGTTTAGATAGATTTAACCTATCATACGGTTCTTTTGTTACATCCTTTGAAATTTGTGGAGTAACATCTATCGATAGTTTTATATCATGTTGTTTTAATCTGGCAGATATTTCTTTTACAAATTGTGTGATGTCATCTCTAGAATCTATCTTAGTGTGTTCAAAGTCAATGTTTAGGCCTTTCATTCCATAATAATTTAGAGCTCTTATAACTTGATTTATAATATATTCTCTCTTCATAGGAGAACTTAGAGTTGCCTCTGTTATATTTGGATCAAAAGAATTGTCAAGATATCCCCATACATTTATCCCTAAAGATTTATATTTAGTAACATACTCAATTTTACCTCTATCTATTAAATCACCATTTTCATTTCCTACTGAAAACCATGTAGGACAAATCACATTTAGACCATCTATAGGTTTAATATCAGCTATTGATGCATCGGACTGGGTAGAATAAGTATAGTCCCATGTTAAATTAAGAGGCCTTTTGGCCTCTAAATTTACATTTTCTTTACTTGATGAATATTTTCCAGAACCAAAATCAACTTCTAAAAGATCTTTTTTTATAAATCCTTTATAACCGTCCTTGATTCTAACTTTATAGAAATCTCCTTCTTCTCCAAATACTAATATTTCTTCAGATCCTTGTAAATTCTTAACTATAGGAGACGATAGGCTTGCTTCTTCTCTCATATTGGTACCTTGTCCTTTTAAAGTACCTTTAGCGTAATAGATATTTGTATAATCCATTATAAGTAATTTTAAATCATCGATATATCTTAATTCTACTGGATAATCATAGATAAAAGCTTCTATTGGTACAAGTATCTTTCCGTCTTTTTCTATTACTGGATCTCTAAGTGCAACTTCTTGTCCGTTTTTTAGCATTTTCATTTCGCCAACCTTTATTCTCTTTGTACCTTTATCATTGGCAAATGTTATGATTTTTTCATTTTCATTATAATCTACATCTTTATCTATTTTTTCTTTAATAAAGTCCAATGCTAGATAATATTGACCATCTATTCTGTCGAACATAGATCTATCTATATCATCTGCTTCGCAAATAAATGAAAAATCATTGTACTTAGTGGATATCTCTTTTGAAGATCTACCTTTAACTAGAAATAAAAATGCTCCACTCGCTAAAATTATTACAACCAAAAGTCCTAACAATACTTTTTTCATAGTTTTCTCCTTTAATAATTATAAGATAATTATAATACACATTATAAATTTATTCAAAAAAAAGATCCTTTTGTTTAAAGGATCTTTTATATTAGTAGTTAGTTCTTTCTTTAACTTTAGCAGCTTTACCTTGTCTATCTCTGATGTAGAATAATTTAGCACGTCTTGTTTTTCCTCTTCTTGTAACAACAAGTTTAGCAATTCTTGGAGAATGTACTAAGAAAGTTCTTTCAACTCCAACTCCATAAGAAAGTCTTCTTACAGTAAATGTTTGTCTAACTCCCTCTCCTTGAACTTTAATAACAGTTCCTTCGAAAACTTGTACTCTTTCTCTAGAACCTTCTATAATTCTATAATGAACTTGCACAGTATCTCCAGCAGAAAAGCTAGGTACTTCTTTTGTAATTTGTTCATTTTCAATTTGTCTGATTAAATCCATCTAAGATCCTCCTTCCTTTTTATCCTTAATAAATTTAAAAAGATCTGGTCTTTTTTTCTTTGTTTGTAAAATAGACATTTCACGTCTATATTTTTCAATTTCTTGATGGTTTCCACTAAGCAGTACATCTGGGACAATGTGTCCATTAAATTCTTTTGGTCTAGTGTATTGAGGATATTCAAGAAGACCATCCATATGAGATTCATCTTCATAAGCTTCTTTAGAAGCAAGAACTCCATCAATCATTCGAGATACAGAATCTATAAGGACCATGGCTGGTATCTCACCACCAGTTAAGACATAATCACCGATAGATATTTCTTCGTCTATATAATTTTCGATTATTCTTTCGTCTATTCCCTCATAATGACCACAAAGTAAAACTATATGTTCTTTTTTTGAAAGGTCTTTAACAATTTCTTGACTTAAAACTTTTCCCTGCGGAGATAAAAACACCACATGTGAGTTTTCTTTTTTGACACTTTCTATCGCCTTGTATACAGGCTCTACCATCATGACCATGCCTTGACCACCTCCATATGGGTAATCATCAACCTGGCCATGTTTGTTAATTGCAAAGTCTCTTATATTAACACTTTCAACTGAAATAAGATTATTTTCTATTGCACGCCTAATGATGCTGTAGTCTTTAATCGAATCAATAAAATCAGGAAAAAGAGTAAGTGTTGTAAATTTCATCAAAACATACCCTCTATAGGACTAATTATAATTCCTTTATCTAAATCTACACTCTTAATAAAATTATCAATAAATGGTACATAGTGAACTGATTTTGAATCATCTTCTATTTCCAATATATCATGAACAGGATTTTCGATTATAGATTTTACGACACCTAAAAAATTATTTTCTGTGTCATAACATCTAAGTCCTATTACTTGATATTGAAAATATTGTCCTTCTTTTAAATCAATACAATCACTTTCTAGAACACTTATATATTTGCCTTTAAAAGGATTTACTTTTGATATATTATCGTAATCCTTAAGATCTAAATAGACTAGATTATTGCTAATTCTTCTATTAACAACTTCAATTCTTTGATCATCAATAATTATATATTTTAAATCATTAAATCTATTTATATCTGAAGTTATAGGTTGTACCTTTATTGTTCCTTTTATTCCGTGCGTGTTTAAAATTTTTCCGATTACTATTTGATCAGTTTTCAATTTGCAAGTTAACCTTTGTATTCTCTTTAAGAGACATTGCTTTTAAAATGGTCCTAATTGATTTTGCAATTCTTCCTTGTCTACCTATTACCTTTCCCATATCAGCCTCAGCAACATGAAGAGTAATATTGATAGAAGAATCTGTTGTTTCACATTCAACTTTTACAGACTCTTTATCTTCGCAAAGAGATTTTGCAATAAATTCTACTAACTCAACCATTTGAGACCTCCTATTCGGATTATTCTTCCTCTTGGTTAGCTTCAGTTGTCACTTTTTCTTCTTTAGCTTTTGGTTGGTAAACATTGTTTTCTTTGAAAAGTCTATCAACTGTATCAGTTGGTCTAGCACCATTTTCAATCCATTTGTTTACAGACTCTAGATTAACCACCACTTTTTTTGGTTCAGTTAGTGGATTGTAGAATCCTAGTTCTTCAATAAATCTACCATTTCTAGGAGCTCTAGAATCAGCTACTACTATTCTATAAAATGGATTTTTCTTTGAACCCATTCTTCTAAGTCTAATTTTTACTGCCAAATTATTCACCTCCTGTTATTTATACATTAAAATGGAAAAGGTAGTTTGAATTTACCCTTTTTCATTTTATTGCCAATTCCTGAAAATTGTTTCATCATCTTTTTCAGTTCTTTAAATTGTTTTAGAAGCTTATTAACTTCAGTTACTGGCACGCCTGCACCATTTGCAATTCTTTTCTTTCTAGAAACATCAATAATTTCTGGTTTTGTTCTTTCCTTAGGTGTCATAGATTTTATAATTGCTTCTACTCTGTCGAATTCTTTCTCATCGACATTTAGGTTTTTTAACATTTTATTGTTAACTCCAGGAATCATAGCAAGTATATCTTCTAATGGACCTAAATTTTTAACTTGTTGCATCTGATCTAAAAAATCTTCAAAAGTAAAAGATTGATTCTTTAACTTTTCTTCAAATTCTTTAGCCTTCTGTTCATCTACTGCTTCTTGGGCTTTTTCAATTAATGAAAGAACATCTCCCATTCCAAGAATCCTATTACTCATTCTATCTGGGTAGAAGACTTCTAATGAATCCATCTTCTCGCCAAGAGAGATAAATTTAATAGGAACATCAGTTACTGCTCTAAGCGATAAAGCAGCTCCTCCTCTTGTATCTCCATCTAGCTTGGTTAAGATTACACCAGTTAAATCTAGTTTTTCTGCAAAAGATTCAGTTACATTAACTGCATCTTGACCAGTCATAGCATCTAGTACTAAGAGTTTTTCCTGAGGATTAACTGAATCAACTATATTTAAAAGCTCGTCCATGAGATTTTCATCCACATGAAGTCTACCAGCAGTATCTATGATTACTACATCATTACCATTTCTTTTTGCATGTTCTATTGAAGCTTTAGCTATATCTACAGGACTAATTTTATCTCCCATAGTAAAGACTGGAACATCAATACCTTCTCCTACAACTTGAAGCTGTTTAATAGCAGCTGGTCTATAGACGTCACATGCAACTAAAAGAGGTCTTTTACCTCTTTTTTTCATTTGTAATGCAAGCTTTCCAGAGGTTGTAGTTTTCCCAGCACCTTGAAGCCCTGCCATGACAAATACTGATGGATTTTTAGAAAGGTCAAGCTTTGACTCTCCCTCACCCATTAATATTTTTAGTTCTTCATTTACGATCTTTATAACTTGTTGTCCTGGAGTCAAGCTTTCAAGAACTTTTGATCCAAGTGCACGTTCTTTTACTTTTTTTGTAAAATCTTTAACTACTTTAAAGTTAACATCTGCTTCAAGTAATGCAAGTCTTACTTCTCTCATGGCTAAATCAATATCTTTTTCAGTTAATTTTCCCTTGCCTGTTAGTTTAGACAAAGTATTCTGTAATTTATCTGAAAGTGATTCAAATATCATTTTCAACCTCCATGTTAAAAAGTATTTCTTTAATCTTGTTTAAAGTTTCTTGGTCATAATCTTTAGAATTCTCTTCAAACTTTAAAAATAAACTTTTTAAGTCTTCTAATTTTTTGTCATTTTTGAAGCGATTGTTAATCATCTTTAGCTTATCTTCGTATTCACTAAGATTTTCAATACCTCGTTTTATATTGTCTGATACTCCTTGTTTTGAGATATTTAATAAATCTGCAATCTCATTTAATGAATAGTCATACTCATAATACATTTCAAGACATTTCTTTTGTCTTTCTGATAGCAAATTCTTATAATAAATGAGCAGCATATTTATTTTAAAAATATCATCCATTACATCACCTTAGGTTTAATCAAAACAATAGGGTCAAGTTGTTTCCTTGACCCTATTTATTATATTGATTAAATATGAATTTGTCAACACTTTTTGTGAAAAATAATTTATAACATGCCTATTTCATCATAAATTTCATCGACTTCCCCGTTTTTTATATAAACTCTTGGAAGTCTTGGACTGAAATGAGTTGAGTAGGAGGTTGCAATCTCTCCTGCAAGTGCTGCTACTTCTTCAATAGTTATTTCTTGGTCACCGTCTTTGCCTATTATTGTACACACAGTACCCATTTCACACTCAACATCCGTTACATCAACCATCATTTGGTCCATGCAAATTCTACCAATTGCAGGACATCTCTTCCCATTTACTAAGACATCAATCTTTCCAGATAATATCCTTACCACTCCATCAGCGTAACCTATCGGAAGAGTTGCAACTTTTGTATCATTTTCACAAGTATATGTGAGCCCGTAGCTAACTTTCTCACCTTTTTTTATAAATTTTATATTTGATATTTTAGCTTTTAAAGATCCTATATAATTAAAATCGAATCCTTCTTTTTTAATTCCTTCTGAAGATCCATACATTATTATTCCTGGTCTAACCGCATCAAGATTAAATTCTTTGAAATTCATTATGCCCATCGAATTAGAAATATGTTTATATGGAATGTCTATTCCTATATTTTCTATTACTCTTGTCATTCTAATAAATTTATCAAATTGACTTCTTGTATAGTCACAGTCAGTATCTGCAGCTGCAAAATGTGAAAATACACCTGAAACATCAATATGTTTACTATCTTTTATAAGGTTTATATTATCAATAAATTCTTCATCTTCTTTAAAACCTATTCTGTTCATTCCAGTTTCTAAAGCAATATTAATATTTGCATTAGATTTTATTTCAGATGCAGCTTTTTCTAGATTAATAATGTCTTCTTTTGTATAAATAGCAAGCTCAATTCTATTTTCTATGGCTTTTTTATAAAGATTTTTATCTGTATAGCCAAGTATCATAATTCTAATATCAGAATGATATTTTCTAATCTCCAAAGCTTCTTGTAATGTAGCTACAGCAAAATAATCAATTCCTTCAGAAATAAGTGTGCTAACAATTTTCTTTATTCCAAATCCGTATGCATTTGCCTTTACAACTGCGATTATAGAAGAGTTTAAACTAATATTTCTTTTAATAACTCTTATATTTTCTATTAATTTATCTAAATCAACTTCTAAATAACAAGACCTAGTTAATTCTCTATTCTTCAAAGAGTGCCTCCACAAAATCCTCTGAGTTAAACTTTTGTAAATCATCTATTCCTTCGCCTACACCTACTAGTTTAATAGGAATACCCAGTTCTGATTGAAGTGCTATTACTACACCACCTTTAGCTGTCCCGTCTAACTTTGTTAAAACCATTCCAGTTATGTTGGCAGCTTCTTTAAATTGTTTTGCTTGGTTAATTGCATTTTGACCAGTTGTAGCATCAAGAACTAGAAGAGTTTCTCTCTTTGCTTCTGGGTATTTACTTTCAATTACATTAGATATTTTCTCTAACTCTTTCATTAGATTTTGTTTATTATGAAGTCTTCCAGCAGTATCACAAATTAAAACATCAATATTTCTTGATTTAGCTGCTTCTATTGCATCAAATATAACGGCCGCTGGATCTGAACCTTCATTTTGATGAATTACATCTATATTAGCTCTATTACCCCATTCTTTTAGCTGTTCAATTGCAGCCGCTCTAAATGTATCTCCAGCTGCAACTAGTACAGATTTACCTTCTTTTCTAAATTTATTAGCAAGTTTACCAATTGTCGTAGTCTTTCCTACTCCGTTAACTCCTACTACTAGTATAATTGATTTATCACCTATATTTAGTTCTGGAGTCTTTTCTATTTCCATAAGTTTAAGAGTTTCTTTTTTCAATAGAGGTACAACTAAAGAGGGATCATTTACTTTTTCTTCAATAATTGTTTCTTTTAGATTATCTACTAGTTTCATTGTAGTTTCCATACCAACGTCTGCTGAAATGAGTATGTCTTCTAAATCTTCTAGCATTTCATCATCTATTTTGACATAAGCTCCCATGATCGTGTTGATCTTTACACTCATGTCTTTCCTAGTTTTATCTAGTCCTTTTTTTAATTTTGCAAAAAAACCTATTTTCTCTTGTTCAATATTTTCTTCGGATTGGATTTCCTCTACAACTTCTTCTTGAACTTTAGAATCTGTGTTTGAATCTTCATTCTTCAAATCTTGATCTTCTTTTTTTTCTATAGAACTTTCATTATCATTAGAATTTAAAACATCATCGCTATTAAAATTATTATTTTCATAGTCATTACTATCGTCATTTCTATTATCATTACAGTTATTTTTGCAATTAACGCTAGTATTGTCATTTTGATCTAATAATTCATTTTCAACTAAATCCTCATCTTTTTCGAAATCTTCTTCAAAAGTTTCAATGGCTTCAATTTGTTCATCTTCATTAATTTCTTTTTCTTTCTTAAATTTATCTTTAAACCAATTTAACATAATTACTCCTTTAAAAGTGTTGAAATAACCTTACTTACTCCTAATTCTTCCATGGTGACGCCATATAGAACATCTGCAATCTCCATAGAGAGTTTCCTGTGTGTTATTAAAATGAATTGTATCTCATCTAGTGTTTTTAAATAGTCACAATACCTAATTATATTTGCATCATCTAGTGCAGCGTCTATCTCGTCTAGTATACAGAATGGAGCTGGTCTAACCTTTAGAAGTGCAAATAATAATGCTACTGCTGTCATTGCTTTCTCTCCACCAGATAATAGCGAAAGGGATTGGAATCTTTTGCCTGGTGGTTGTGCTTTTATCTCAATTCCAGAGTTTAAATAATCATCTTCATCTTCAATTTCTATAGAGGCTTGTCCCCCATTGAATAAGATTTTAAATATCTCATCAAAGTATATACCAATCTTTTCTATAGACTCTTTAAAGTTTTTCTTCATCGAATAATCAAGCTTTTCAATAACTTTTTTTAGCTCATGTTTAGAGTTAAGAAGGTCTGTTCTTTGACTTAAATTAAAGTCTAATCTTTCTTTTGTGTTTTTATAATCTTCAATAGATGAAATATTTACATTTCCTAGATCTAAAATCAAATTTTTTAGATTTTTTATTCTGACTCTTGCTTCACTGACAGAAATATTTTCTAATTCATTTACAAAGTCAAAATTATCAACTCCGTATTCTTCAGAAACTTTTATCAATAAATCACTTTTTTCTTTGTTCTTTATATCAATATTATTCTTTAGATTGATAATTTCTTTTTCTAGTAAGAATAAATTATTTCTAAGTTCTTCATTATTAGAAATTAATTCATCATAGGATAATTTTTTTTCAGATAAAGTTTTCTTTAAATCTTCTAAATCATTTGAAATGACAATTTTTAAATCTTGTTTTTCTAATAGAATTTCTTTATTGCGCTTTAAGGTAATTTCATCTTCCTTAATTGACTTTTCAAGACTATCTAAAAACAATTTATTCTCTTCTAATGATTTATTTTCTTCTTCTATAGTAATATAGATAGTATTTTTCTCTCTTGATTTAGATACGTATTTTTCATCTAGAATTTTATTTTCAATTTCAACTTTGTATAATTTATCTTTAAGGTCATCTAGTATTTCTGAGTTTAACTTTATTATTGACTCATTTTTATTTTTACTGTCAGTTAATTCGTTAAACTCTAAATCCAAATCATTAAATCGAATATTTAATTTATTAAATTCTTCTTCATTTAATTTTATGTCAGAATTTAATTTATTAAGCTCATTTGAATAGTTGTCACTTGCTGATTTTATATTATCAATGGATAGTTTTACTTTTAAAGATTGTTCATTGTAAGATGAAAGTTTATTAGTATTTTCTTCTATTAAGATCTTTAAGCTATCTAGCTCTTTTGCCTTACTATTATATTTATCTAAATTTTCATTGATCTGTATTTTTAAATCAGATAAATTCTTATTTAATTCGTTTGTTTTTTTCGTAAGTTCATCTAATTCTACATTTCTTGAGAGAACTGAGTAGAAGCTCTTATTTGATCCACCTGTAATAGTTCCTCCGACATTGATACTTTCGCCATCTAATGTTACAACCCTAAATCTGCTATTTGTGACGTTTGAAAAATTGATAGCACTTTCATAATCTTTGGCTATAACCACTCTTCCAAGTAAATATGAAAAAACATCCTTAAGGTTGTCGTCAACTGTTATAAGCGAATCTGCAAAATCTAAAATTCCATTAGATTTATATGGCGTCAGGTTAAAATTTACTCTGCTCGGAGAAATGGAATCAACAGGAACGAATGTTACCCTGCCATAGTTATTCTTTTTAAGCAAGGAAATCATATCGTAAACTGAGCTTTGCTTTTTTACTATAATATTTTGAATTGAAGCACCTAGCGCAATATTTATCGCAGTCTCATATTCTTTTTTTACTTTTAGGTTATCTCCTACTGGTCCTATTAAATCTCTTTCAAAAAACTTTGCATTTCTTGCATGGTTCATAAAAGATTTAGTTGATTTTGAATACCCTTCGAAATTATCTATTACAGATTGCAAAGATTTGATTTTAGTCGTAGTATTTATTAGATTTTTATCTAAATTCAAGTATTGATCATTTAACTTATTATGTTCGTTTTTAAAAAAATCGAGTTCTGAAGATAATTCATTTTCATTAGAACTTAGTTCATTTATAATATCAGATTGGCTTGCTATTTTACTACCAATTTCAGAAGAAGAATCATCTAAATTTTTCATGTCTATATCTAACTTTTCAATCACTTTAGAAAGTTCTGACTTTCGATTTTTTCTTTCATCAATTAATCTACTCATTACTTCTATCTGTGATTTGAAATTAGATTTTTTATCTAAAAATTCTAAATGCTTCTTTTCAAGAGTATCTCTTTCTTGTAAACTTTCATCATTCTGTCTTATAAAGTCTTCTAAATCTTTTTTCTTCTCATTTAAAGAAAATTCTGTATTTTTTTTATCTTCCTCAATTTCATTTAATTGTGATTCTATATCTTTTAGCTCTAGCTGATTTATTTCTTTTTTATTTAAAATTTCTTTTACTAAATTCTTAGTATTTTCTATTTTTTCTTTCTTATTTTCTATACTTTGATTTAGTAAGCTTATTCCTGAATTAATTTCATTTAAAGAGTTAGAGTTATCAAAGTTTTTTAAATTTAAATTATCTAATTCTTCTTCTAATCTTAGTATACTTTCCTTAAAATCTTTTTCTTTATTCCTAAATTCCCCTAAATCTAGATTTAATTTTTCAAAATCTTTTTCTTTTTCGGCTAAAGTATTTGATCTATCACTAATATAGTTTAATATATTTGAATAGTCTCTCTTTGAGATCGTAAGGTCTAAATCTTTTAACTCTTCTGAATATTCTAAGTATTTTGTAGCTTTTTTTGATTCTTCCTCTAATTCATCTACCCTTGTGGCTATTTCAGAAATAATATCAGAAATTCTAGTAATATTTTGGTCAGTTCTATTTAGTTTATTTAGAGCTTCTTGTTTTTTAGATTTAAATTTAGAGATACCTGATGCTTCTTCAAATATTGCCCTTCTCTTTTCTGGACTATTTGAAAGAACTTCGTCTATACGCCCTTGTCCTATCAATGAATATCCGTCTTTACCTATACCGGTATCCATAAATAATTCTTTTATATCTTTTAAACGTACTCTTTCTCCATTTATTCTGTACTCAGATTCAAGAGATCTGTACATTTTCCTAGAGACAGCTACTTCGTCAAAGTCTATGTTAAGTGCTCTGTCTTCATTGTTAAATAGAATAGTAACTTCTGCAAAACCTAGAGGCTTTCTTTTATTTGTACCGGAAAAAATGACATCTTCCATCTTTTTTCCTCTTAAAGATTTAACGGAAGTTTCTCCAAGAACCCACATTATCGCATCAGAAATATTACTCTTTCCACTGCCATTTGGACCTACTACCCCTGTAATATCATTGTCAAATTCAATTTTAGTTTTATCTGCAAAAGATTTAAATCCTTGCATTGTAAGAGATTTTAAATACATATTTCATCCTCAAATGGTAATTTTTAAAAAATTATCATCATAAATTAAAGTTATTTCTGATTCGTTTTTATTATCTTTAAACTTTAACGATTTTAAATTTAAATGATTTATAAGAGCTTTAGAACCTGATTTGTTCTGTCCACTTATCATAGATATATTTCTACCTGATGTCTCTATTAACAAATTATCAATTTTTTTATTTTCTAATACGTCAATAATTTTATCAGTTAATATTTTTGTCTCAACAAGTTGTCTAAATGCAGGATGGAAAGGTCCAGCAACAACAGATCCGTCGTAATTTATCTCATCTGTTGGTTGTAGACCTATTCTTATAACTGGTATGTTGTTTTCCTTGTATAACAATAAAAGTTTAGCACAAATATTTATTGCATCATCTAATTTCATAGCCTCATACTTTTTACTGGTGTACATATCTTCTAATTCTGTATCTTTTACAACCAAAGTTGGATAGATTCGCACAAAATCAGGTCTTAATTTTATAAAATCAATTGCAGTTTTCTCTTCCAATGAAAAATTAGAATCAGGAAGACCAACCATCTGTTGTAACCCTACATTAAAACCGAAGTCTCTAAGCAATTTCATAGAATTTTTTACACAATCAAAGTCATGACCTCTTCCAGATTTGTTTAAAACTCTTTGATTACTTGACTGAACACCTAGTTCTACCGTATCTACACCATTTACTTTCAAAATTTTTAATATGTTTTCATCGATATAGTCTGGACGTGTAGAAAGTCTTATATATGAAACTAATTTTTTCTTTTTATATTCATTTGCAATTTCTAAAAAATTAATCTGATCTTTTATAGGTATTGCTGTGAAGCTTCCACCATAAAAAGCTATTTCAACTACTGAGTCTTTTCTAAAGTAATTTAAATACTCTTCAATAGTGTTTTTTACGCTATCCTTTGTAGCTACGTTATCACAAGCTATTCTATTTTGATTACAAAATACACAATCATGTGGACATCCTAAATGAGGTATAAATATTGGAATTATATTTCTTTTCATTCAAAATTCCCTTTTGAGAGTGCATCTTTAGCTGCCATTTGTTCTGATTTTTTAATAGAATTTCCTTCTCCCCTGCCAAAAGTCTTTCCATCTACTATAACCTTTGAATAGAAGACTCTAGAGTTTAGAGGTCCATTAGTTTTTTCAAGGACATATTCTATATTTAAATGAGCCATTTGACACACTTCTTGTAATCTGGATTTGTAGTCTACAAGGTAGGATGATTCATGAGCTTTCTGTAATTCATCAGACATAATTTCTAAAATAAATTCTTTTGCTACATCAAAAGAACTATCTAAGTATATAGCTCCAATCAAAGCTTCTAATGAATCAGCTAGTATAGATAGTTTTTCTCTTCCATTATTCTTTTCTTCACCTTTACCTAGGAGAATTGCATCTCCCAGATTTATTTTTTTTGCCACTTTTGCTATAGAAGATTCTTTTACAACTTTAGCTCGCATCATAGAGAGTTGTCCTTCCCTTACTTTAAATTGTTTAAAAAAATATTCGCCAACAACCAAGTCAAGAACAGCATCCCCTAAAAATTCTAATCTTTCGTTAGAATACCTACATTCTTCTTTATTTTCATTTGAATAAGAGCTATGAGTAAGAGCAGTCTTAAGTAGTTCCTCATTCTTAAACTCATAGCTTATATTCAAATTATTTATATCTTTCAATGTTCTATTTCCAAATCCTCAATATAATCAATTACATCTTCAATAGTGTTTAATTTTTTTATATCATCATCAGAAACTTGAATTCCAAATTCATCTTCCATTGTCATTATAAGTTCAACTAAATCTATTGAATCTGCATTTAAGTCATCTCTAAAATCCATCTTTGGATTCAAATTTTCTACATCCATAGTAAATTGTGCCGCTATTATTTCTAAAATTTTTTCTTTCATATTTCACCTCTAAATGAATTTTCAATTTTTTCTATAAGTTTGTTTTTGTGCATTAATTGTGCTGAAGAAGCTGCGTTTTTTATAGCATTTCTATCACTAGCTCCGTGAGCTTTAACAATAAGTTTTTTAAGACCTAATAGTTGTACTCCTCCTACCTCTCTATAATCGAAAGTATTAACGAGTGGAGCCATATATTTAAATACTTCTTTTCTTGAAGAATCAGATAACTTTTCAATGACATTAGAATTTATCATAGACATAATAAAACTTGCTAATCCTTCAGTATTTTTTAAAATTATATTGCCTACAAAACCATCACAAACAAGTACATCACATACATGTTTGTTGATATCTCTAGCCTCAATATTTCCGATGAAATTTATATCAGCTTCTTTTAATTTTGAAAAAGCTTCTTTTGTAAGAGCGTTTCCCTTATTTTCTTCTACACCTACATTAAGTAGTCCAACTCTAGGATTTTCGATGCCTTCTGATACATTTTTAAGTACAGAGCCAAGTTTTGCAAATTGAACTAGAAGTTCTGCATCTACATCCATATTTGCTCCAGAATCGATAAGAAAGGTATTTCCATTTATAGTCGGAATAGGTGTAGGAAGTACCGCTCTTTTTACATTAGAAATTCTTCCTGAAATAAACATACCTCCAGCTAGAAGAGCTCCCGTAGATCCGCAAGAAATAAAAGCATCATAATCATTTAAATTATTAAAAGCTACTACAATGGTTGAATCCTTTTTTCTTCTGATTGCAAAAGCTGGTTCATCATCATTGGTAATAATATCTTTTGCATCTATGATTTTAATGTTATCGCCTAATTTTTCTAATATTGGCTTAATGAGTTCTTCATTTCCTACGAGAGTAGGCTCAATGCCCAACTCATCTCTTGATAAAATGGCTCCTTCAATAGCTTCTTCTAATCCCAAATCTAAGCCAGCTGTATCAAATAATATCTTCATATATCCTCCAAGTATAAATTTATCTATAACTTTTCTATTTTGTTTAGTGCAGATTTAAATCTATCTGGCATATCATCTTCAAAAACTAGTTCTTCACTAGTAATAGGATGATTAAAAGATAATTTAAATGCATGTAGTAACTGAGTTTTAATTCCAAGCGAATTTTTATATCCATATACAGGATCTCCTAATACTGGATGTTTTAAAAATTTAGAGTGCACCCTTATTTGATGAGTTCTACCCGTTTCTATTATAACACGACATAGAGTAAATCCATTCATATATTTTAATGGAATAAAAGTGCTTATGGCATCTTTAGAATTTTTATAAATAACAGTAAATGATTTTCTATCCTTTGGATTTCTACCTATTGGTTCATTGACACGAACTTCTTCTTTTAAATGCCCTGTTAATATTGCCAGATATTCTTTGTGTACCTTGCCAGTCTTAAACATTTCAACCAGTTTTTTATATGCTAGATTATCCTTTGCAACAATCATAAGTCCAGACGTATCTTTGTCGAGTCTATGAACAATTCCAGGACGATCTTCTTCTCCAATATTTTTAATGTTTTCATCATAATGTATTAGTCCATTTACTAAAGTTTTACTATAAACTCCAGCTCCAGGATGAACGACAAGCCCTACAGGTTTAGAAATGACCATAAGATAATCATCTTCATATAAAATTTTAAATTTTATATTTTGTGGTGCAAGACTAATCTCTTCATCTTCAATACTAATTTTTATTTCATCGTTTTCTTTAATTAGATATCCAGATTTTACTTCATTATTATTTACTAAGACTTTTTTATTTTTAATCTCTTTATTAATTTTAGATCTAGAAAAATCTAAACTCTCTGTCAAAAAAATATCCAGCCTCATACCTTCTTGTTGTGACTGGACTACTAATGTTTTATTCATTTTTCTTCCTTTTTGGATTTTCATGAAGAATAACTAAAATCATTATAATTATTGTACCAATAACTATAAAACTATCTGCTAAATTAAATACTGCAAAATCATGACCAAACATTCTGAAGCTTATAAAGTCAATAACATATTTAAGTCTTAGTCTATCTATAAAGTTACCTATTGCTCCAGCTATTATAAGTGTAAAAGAAATTTTAATAGCTGTAGATGAAGTCTTATAATTTTTTATTAAGTAGATTATTAGTCCCAATAAAACAATGATTGTGATAATCGAAAAAAGGAGTTGTGAATCCTGTAAAATTCCAAATGCAGCTCCTCTATTTTCTATATAATAAAAACTTAGAAATCCTTCTATTAAAATAAATGGATTTTGTCCTTTTAAAAAAGTAACAACGAAGAATTTTGAAAGCTGATCCATCATTACTAATAGAACTATAAAGAAAAAAATAGGCATAATTCCTCCTAAATTGGAAATTTAACTCTTATAAAATAGTTTTCTTTTTTTGTAGTACCAAGGTCTTCATCATAATAGACTCTCCCATAGCCTCTAAGAGATACTAAATCTCCTTCACTTAATAGATAAGATGATGATTTAATAGGAGCAAAATTTACTTTACAAAACCCATTTTCTATATATGATTTTGTAAGATCTCTTTTTATCGAAAAAGTTTTAGATAGAAATAGATCCAATCTTTTTGATTTGACTACAATTTCTTTAAAAGTAAATTTTTGTTCCTCTCTTACTACTTTATCTGCAAAAGATGTACAAATTTTATTATTGCCTACTTTTTCTAAATTAGAATGTATATAGTTTGCTAGTTCATTTTTAATAATGATATAATGCTCAAAATCTCCATTAGAAACAATGTCACCTATTTTTTCGCACACTAAACCTAGCCCTAGTACAGATCCTAAAATTTCCCTATGACTTATCTTGTTTTTTGAAGTTATTTTTAATATTGTAAGCGCATCTGTACGCTCTAAATATGGTGGATAAATTTGAATTATCTGTCTTTCAGCTTCTTCATATCCCCCATCTTCATAAAATTCTAACCCATGTCCAATGGTTGTTTTTATAATAGATCTTTCATATGGATCTAAAAAATCTGTATCTACAGATCTGTTAGTCTTCTCGGCTATTTCAATCTTTTCTATCGTCTGTTTTAACTTTTCCTTTAAACTATTATCTTGAATAAAGTCAAGGTTTACCAAGGAAACATTCCTTGATTTTTAAGTTCTTCTTTTAAACCGTCAATTTCAACTTTACTTGGAGCAATTACAAATATGTCTTTATTAACCTTTTGTAATTTTCCATCTAAAGCATAAACTGCTCCACTTACAAAATCAAATATTGCTTTCTTTACATCTACTTCAAGTTGTTCAAAATTTAGCACAACAGCTTTGTTTTCTCTTAAGTCATCAACAACTTTAGCTGATTCATCGTAAGTTAATGGTTCGTGAACAGTTATTATAAGTTCAGAATGATTTACTCTTGAAGGTCTAGTAATTCTACTAGATTCAGATGGTTTTTCTTGCTTAACTTCTGTTTCTAAAGCATAATTTTCGCCTTCATTTGAATAGTCATCATCTTCATAATATTCATCATCACCGAAACCAATTAATCTTTTAAATTTTCCCCACATTTCTGCCATTTTAATCCTCCTTAATAATCTCTTTTTCCGAATATACTAGAACCTATTCTAACCATATTCGATCCTTCTTCGATAGCCATCTCAAAATCTGAGCTCATTCCCATAGAAAGATATTTCATTTCAATCTCTTCTATATTTCTATTTTTTAATTTTTCTTTTAATTTATAAAGCTTACTAAACGAACTTCTGATTTCTGATAGATCTTCAGTGTTTTTTGCAATTCCCATAAGTCCAACAATTTTTAAATTTTCAAATTCTAGTAATGATTCTATAAATTTTTCTGTTTCAGAAAGAGCCACTCCCCCTTTTGAGTCCTCATCTGAAATATTTACTTGAACCAAACAATTTACCACGATATTTGAATCTTTTGCTCTTTTTTCAATTTCCTTAGCTAAGGATAATCTATCTAAGGAATGAATTAGCTTTGCTTTATCGTATATATATTTTACCTTATTTGATTGTAAAGTACCAATCATATGAAAATTAACATCTTCATTTAAGGAATCATACTTTGAAACAAATTCTTGAACTTTATTTTCACCAATGTCGGTTACTCCTAAATTTACTGCTTCCTTTATTATATCAATTCCATGGGTTTTTGTAACTGCTATTAGTTCAACTTTTTCGCCAGAAATTGATTTTTTTTCAGCTATTTCTATTTTTTTTAATACTTCTTCTAAATTTCTTCTTATATCCATTAATTAGTCCCCCTAGTTTAATATTTGAGAATCTTCAACTGTATCTGGATATATTACAACTGCATCATTTGCATTGACAGTTCTTTCAAATTCTTTATCTATTTTAATCTTGTAATCTCTGTTGCCTCTTGAAATATATACCTCATCCCCAACTCTTGAAAGTATGTCGATAGGCACAAACCTTACTAATCCATGTATCTCTTCAACATAGACACCATATATACTTCCTCTTTTAACTACCGAAGAATTAGGAATCTTATAAGATTTTTCTGTATTAACACTTAGTATTACATCCTTAATCCTTTTATCATATATTCTTTCGAGATACTTATCAGATTTAAGGACATAAACTACCCCATTCTTTGATTTGTTAATTGTTAAAAGTGTTGCATCTACAGTGACATCATTATAAATAATTTTTACTTCTGAACCTTCTTTCAATGATTCTATAGGATTTATATTATTTGTTTTAAGTAATATTTTATACTCAAAGTTATTAATAAGTTTAAATAAGTGTTCATTTTTATCAACTTGATTTCTTGTTTCTTTATACCTCATATTCTTGTTTTTGTCTAAGTATTCATAAGTATAAATATTATTATCTTGCGAATACTTGTACTTATCTTCAAGCCCATCTACAAGGTATGATACAATCCCAGATTCTGATGCTTTATACTCAATATTAGATTTTGAAATTTGTTTGATTAGCTCGTCTCTCATGGCTTCTAATTCTTCTTTAGAGTAACTTTGATATTTTTTATAATCTGTAATTACAATATTATGGTTAGAGCTTAAATCTAAACTATTGATTTCTAGTATTGCCTCTTGAAATGAATTGTTCTTCAAGTAATTTTGAATTCTATTTATAGTTGCTATATCTTCTGATGAAATTTCAAATGAATTTTCAGTCCTATTCTTGGTTTTGTCACCATCATTAATTGCGGCATTTATTTTTATTAACTCATCTTTTAGATCACTTACATCATCCATTAAATTTATAGAAGCTATTTCATATCCAGCTTTAACTTTTTGTCCTTCAGATGCATTATAAACTGCTATTCCGTTCATAGAAGCATCTACCACATTTTCATTGTAAACTAAATAAGATGTAGCCCTAGTATTTACTTTATAAACGGTTTGTACAGGAAAAACTGTACTATGGTTTAAATAGGATCTTCTCGAAATAGCTCTTCCTATTATAAATACTGTAAAGATAATTAAAATAGAAAAAAATATTCTTTTTCTTTTTATATTATTTTTTTTATCATTCATATTATTCAAAGAAAACCTCTTCGATTTCTTCTTTATGTTTTCTAGTCATAAGTGACTCTACTGCCTGCCTTGGATCTAAAGTTCCATATAGTACCTCGTACAAGGTACTTACAATAGGCATCTCAACTCCATAGTCTTGTGATAAGAGATAGGCAGCTTTAGTAGTTTTTATTCCTTCCACAACTTGTCCTATTTCCTCTATGGACTTTTCAATTGAATGGCCTTGACCTATTAAAATTCCACACCTTCTATTTCTAGAGTGCATGGAAGTACATGTTACTATCAAGTCTCCCATTCCTGAGAGTCCATTGAATGTATGTGGGTTTGCACCAAGCTTTAAACCTAGCTTGCTCATTTCATACATTCCTCTAGTCATAAGAGCAGCCTTTGTGTTGTCTCCATAACCTAGTCCGTCACTCATACCAGCTGCAAGAGCAATTATATTTTTAAGAGCTCCCCCAGTTTCTACTCCAATTAAATCTGGGTTTGTATATACTCTAAAAACAGGAGATGAAAAAACTTCCTGTACCTTTTTCATAGCTTCTCTGTTCATTGATGATGCTACTATAGCTGTTGGTATGTCTTTTCCTACTTCTTCAGCATGAGATGGACCCGAAATAACAACGAAAGGATTTTTAGTATATTCTTTTGCTATTTCAGATAATCTTTTATGAGTCTCTTCTTCAAATCCCTTGGCAAGGCTTGCAATAATTGTATCTTTGTTTAAAAACTTAACTACCTTTGATAATGTATCTTTAATTGCAGAGGAAGGAGTTGCTAGTACTATTAAATCTGAATCTGCTATATCTTCTAAAGAATTAGTAAATTTTGCATTTTTTATAATAGTATTTGGCAAGTATTTTTTGTTTTCTCCTGTATTCTTTAATGTATCGCAGACATCTTTGTCTCTTATATAAAATATTGGTTCATATTTTTTGGAAATTAAGTAACAGATTGCTGTTCCCCAGCTTCCGCCACCTACTATTGAAATTTTCATTTCTTCCTCCTATTTGTAAGTTCATTTCTATTTATTAATCTCTTAATATTTGATCTATGTCTTACAAATCCTAAAATTGTAATAATAATTAGTATTATTAATTCGTTTTTGTCTAAATTTGTGGTTATAATTTGAGATAAAAAGTTTAAAATTAAGAATACCAATGATCCAACAGAAACATACCCTGAAAACTTTGCTATTAATAATAGTATTAAAAAGGATGCTCCTGTCCAAATTGGGTTTATTACAAAAAAAGCTCCAAATGTTGTAGCAATTCCCTTTCCACCTTTAAAATTCATGTAAAACGGATAGTCGTGTCCAATTATTGCAAAAAGTATTCCTAGAAATAGATAGTCTCTATTATATTTCATGAGAAAAAATGCAACTAGAGAACCCTTTAACATGTCAATTAAAAATGTAAGTATCCCTATTTTCATTCCAAACACTCTAATAGCATTTGTAGTTCCTGCATTTCCAGATCCAAACTTACGCACATCTTTGTGCAAAAAATATTTGCCTAGAAGAAATGATCCAGAAATGGATCCAACTAAGTAAGAAATAATAAGAGTGAGAATGACTTCCATCAATCACCACTCCTATTTTTTAAATCAATTTTAATCGGTGTTCCGATGAAAGAGAATGATTCTCTTATTTGATTTTCTATATATCTTATATATGAAAAATGAAATAGATCTCTATCGTTTACACTCAGTAAAAATCTAGGTGGTCTTGTCGCCACTTGTTGTCCAAAGTATAATCTTCCTCTTTTACCTTTATCTGATGGTGGTTGGTTCATAAGAACGGCTTTATTTAATATTTCATTTAGTACTGAAGTTTTAATTCTGTGGTTGTAGTTGTTATTTGCAACTAAAATTGTATCCAGAAGCTTATCGACTCTTTGTCCAGTAAGTGCTGAAATAAATACAATAGGAGCATAATTAATAAAAGGTAGCCTTTCTCTTATAGATTTTTCATATTTTTTTATTGAATCATTGTCCTTTTCGATGGCGTCCCATTTATTTACAGCTACTACGATGGCTTTATTATTATCATGAGCATAACCAACTATTTTTGAGTCTTGTTCACTCACTCCTTCTTCAGCATCTATTAAAAGCACGCATACTTTTGACCTTTCAATGGCTGTCAAAGTCCTTATTACTGAATATCTTTCTATAGATTCATTTATTTTTTTCTTTTTTCTAAGACCAGCAGTGTCTACAAGAGTAAGTTCTGTACCCTTGTAAATAAAATGTGAGTCAATTGAATCTCTCGTTGTTCCTGGTATATCTGTAACGATAGATCTCTCTTCTCCTAGTATAAAATTAATAAGAGAGCTCTTACCTACATTTGGTTTTCCAATAAGAGTAACTCTAACTGTTTCATCAAATTCATCACTTGTGTCTATCTCAAATTCAGATGTTACAATATCTAGAAGATCACCGACACCTGTTCCCTGCTCAGCAGAAATTAGAACTGGTATTCCCAGTCCAAGTTCAAAAAAATCATAATAATTGTCTTTTGCTGTCTTTGAATCAAATTTATTGACACATAGAACAATTTTTTTATTAGATCTTCTAAGATATTTTGCAATATCTATATCAGTTGGCGAGATTCCATGTATACCGTCTAAGACAAAAATAATTACATCAGAGGTTTCTAAAGCTAAATCAGCTTGTCCTTTAATACTAGACATAAAGATATCTTCATCTTTTAAATCTAATCCACCAGTATCGACAAGCAAGAACTTCCTTCCTTGCCATGATGCATCGCTATAGATTCTATCTCTAGTAACTCCGGGAGTGTCTTCTGTAATAGATATTTTTCTTCCTACTATTTTATTAAAAAGTGTTGATTTACCAACATTTGGTTTTCCTATAATAGATACGATGGGTTTTTCCATAATAACCTCCATTCTATTAGCAATTATATCATTTAAAAAATATAGTTGCAATTAATAGAACCTTATAATATAAACGTTCAAAGCATAAATTAGATAGAAAACTTTAGAAATATAATATGACTCTTTATAAAAATATAAAATAAAAAAACATCCTAAGTTAAATTAAATTTTAGACTTAGGATGTCTTTTAAAATTTTAGTTACTTAAAATATTTTTAAATGGATCATTGTATTTTAATGCCTTATTTATAATATTTAAATCATTCTTATTATTTTTGTCTAAATAGACTATTTCAAATTCTTTTAGATTCGTCATAGCAAAAGGCATTCCATCAGATCCAAAATAATATAAATTTGCTACTCCTTCTGATTTTTCTTGAATGATTAAAATCCTTCCTCTATTGTCAAAAAGATATCTCAAAACTAAATTTTTATCATTTTCACTTATTGTTCTATCTAGTATATTGTATCCATTTAGATAATTAAGATTCGAAGATACTGTATCTAAAGCGAAAATCATAGTATTCTTTAAATTTTCTTTATCCGCTGAAATATTCTTATCAGATTCAATTGTTGGGAGTTTACCAATTTTAGAAACTTCATTCAATTGGTTTTCTCTTAAAGTCTTTACAAATACTAAATTTTCGTTTGAAGCGTAAAGTATATTGTCATATAAACCTATTGATTCGCTCTTTAAATTTAATATATTGGATACTCTTTTATAAAAATCATCTGGCTTAAAACTAGCACTGTACTTCTTTTTATACTCTTCGATACCTTTTGATGCCCTGTCTCTAAAGAAGAAGTTGTTATCATCTAGTAGTCTTATCATTCCTTCACGCTTTTTTAGTACATGAGAAAGCTCCGCTACTTTTTCATTTGTTTTATATGTCGCATCAAAGCTTGATTTCAGTGAAACATAAGTTTCGTTTTTCATTGCTACATCTTTAGATTTTACCGAAGAATTATCAAAATAGGTAGTTTCAATGTTTTTTATATTAGAGCTTTCACTCTTTAAATTTTTCTTTATTTCATTGTCTATCTTTAAATTAATAAATGACAAATAGTAGTTATCCAGTTCAAAAATCAGTGATTTTGTATCTACAGAATTTTCGTATTTCGATAACCTTTCAGCTTCTTCTGTGATATTTTTAAATTTATAGGTTAGACTTTCCTTTTCGTTTTTTAAATCTAATAACTTCTTGTCAGCTTCTTCAATCTTTCTTTCGTTGGAAATTTTATTTGATTTTTCTGCATTTATTAATGAACTTAAGCCTTCATAGTTTTTAAAGCAGAAATAAGTTAGAAGAGATGAAGCAATAAGAAAAACTGATATGAAAATAATCGCTATTTTATTTTTCATTAGTTCCTCCTAAATTGATTGCCTCAATCTGACCCTTATTTATAAAATATTCTGAGAGTAAAGATGCAACCTTTGAATTTAAAGTATCAAAAGATTTAGAATTTAGCTCCCCTGTACTTATTCCAGAATTTTCCATTTCTTTTAATAAAGAGCAGAATGAAAACATATCGCTTCTCAAAGAATTCAAATTCTTTGGCATCTCTTTTGTTTCAACAATCTCATTCAAACTTCTTGAATAGATAACTAAGTTAAATAGTTCTAATTTTAGTACAGATGTATCTGTATTAGGATTCTTTTTTAAAAAGTAATTAATAAATCCATCTTTACTATAATTATCCATAAATGAATCAATGCTTAACACACTATATAGATCTTTAGAAATCTGCTCAGTTTTTATATCTGAAACATCTGTAAAGTCAGAAATTTTACTTTCTAATTTTTCATCAGAATAAATTGATGATTTAAAATATTTTTCATATTTTAGTATCTCATTTACAATCTGTGCTTCAATATTTTTATTTTTTTCTTCAAGTTCTTTTATTCTAGTAGTAAGCATATTTTCTGATTCAAAAAAATCGTAACCATATTTAGTTTTAAATTCTTCTGAACTAACTTTTAAATCATTATTTAACTTATCTATTTCATTAGAAATTTCATCGAGATGTTTTTCTTTTTCAAGTAAATTAATTTCTAATTCTTTATTACTCGCTAGTAGCTTGTTATAGGTTGATTTACTATTTACTGAAAGATAATACGCAATAGATGATCCTATTAGAAGTATAGTTGAAATTAAAAGTAATATTTTATAACTTGTTTTCATAACCTTTTAATTATTATTCCATGGTTTGTACCATTTTTATTATCTACTGATTTTATAATTACAAAGGATATTGTCATGAAGACAAAACCTAATAGTAATGAGTACATCTCCTTTAGATTAAATAACATTCCTATTAATACTCCTGCAATAAGAAATACAAGCGGAAGACCATAAACTAGTGAAATATACTTTAGTACTGCACCTGAATCAGTAGATATCTCTACTCTGTCTCCGATTTTCAAACCTAAATCATTTTTTATACTTAGATATTCTTGTTTATTTTCACCGCAGTGAGCTGAGCAAGATTCACACGAACTTCCACATGCGGCAAGCCTTGTTACTAATAGCTTTGCTTTATCATCATTTAATTCAAAAACAATTCCTGTTTGTTTCAATATATCACTCCTTTATAGGTTTAATATGAACTTCTCTTAATTGTTCCTCACTTAGCTCTGTAGGCGCTCCTGTAAGTAGACATGATGCAGATTGAGTCTTAGGGAAAGCTATAACGTCTCTTATATTTGATGAACCTGTAAATAGCATCACAAGTCTATCAAGTCCATATGCAAGTCCTCCATGTGGTGGTGCTCCATATTTAAATGCTTCTAATAGGAATCCAAATTTGTTTTCTGCATCTTCTTCTGTAAATCCTAGAGCTTTAAACATTCTCTTTTGGATTTCTCTATCGTTAATTCTTATAGATCCGCCGCCCATTTCATCTCCATTTATTACTATGTCATAAGCCTTTGCTCTTACATTTGCTGGATCTGATTCTATTTTAGCCAGGTCTTCATCCATTGGTGCTGTAAATGGATGGTGAACTGCTACATATCTATTTTCTTCTTCTGAATATTCAAATAATGGGAACTCTGTAATCCAAACTAATTCGAATTTGCTATCATCTATAAGATCCATATCACGAGCAACTTTGTTTCTTAAGTTTCCAAGACTGTCGAATACGACTTTGTCCTTGCCAGAAACTATTAAGATTAAGTCTCCTTCTTCAGCTTTAAATGCTTCTATAATTTTGTCTAGAATTCCTTCTTTTAAGAACTTATCAATGCTTGTAACAGCTTTTCCTTCCTCAATTTTAATATTTACTAAGCCTTTTGCTCCGAAGTCTTTAACAAAGTCTTCAAGTTTAGAAATTCCCTTTCTTGAGTAGTTCTTAGCTCCGCCTTTTACATTGATTCCTCTTACAGAATTAAATTCTTTTGCAGATTGTTCAAATACACCGAATCCACATTCTTTAACTATTTCAGTAATATTTTGAATTTCCATTCCAAATCTTAGATCAGGTTTGTCAATTCCGTATTTTTCCATAGCTTCTTTGTACTTCATTCTCTTAATTGGAAGTTCAATATCTATATCTAGCATTTCTTTGAAAGCAACTTTTAAGAATTTTTCATTCATATCTAGTACGTCTTCAACGTCTACGAAACTCATTTCCAAGTCTATTTGTGTAAATTCAGGTTGTCTATTGGCTCTTAAGTCTTCATCTCTGAAGCATTTTGTAATTTGTATATATCTATCGAGACCAGATACCATCAAAAGTTGTTTTAAAAGTTGTGGTGATTGTGGAAGTGCATAGAACTTACCAGGGTTAACTCTACTTGGCACAAGATAGTCTCTTGCTCCTTCTGGTGTCGGTTTAGTTAGCATTGGTGTTTCAACTTCTATAAATCCATTTTCTGCAAAAAAGTCTCTGGTAACTTTATAGAATTTAGATCTCACCATTAGATTATTGATCATGGTTGGTTTTCTTAAGTCAAGAGATCTATTTTTTAGTCTCATGTTTTCTGCTACATTATCATCATCTTTTACATAGATTGGTGGCACATCAGATGTATTTAAAATTTTAAGTTCATCAGCTAACACTTCTATATAACCTGTAGGTATATTTTCGTTAACTGAAGATCTCTTTCTTACTTTACCTTTAACAGCGATTACAAATTCTGATCTTAATTTTTTTGACTTTTCAAATAATTCTTCATCAGGTTTGTCATTAAAAACGATTTGACAGATTCCTGATCTATCTCTTAAGTCTACAAAGTTAAGTGAGCCTAAGTTTCTTTCCTTTGCAACCCAACCCATCAAAGTTACTTCTCTATCTATGTCTTTTTCTCTTAAATCTCCTGCATAGTCAGTTCTTCTTAAATTTCCTAAACTTTCCATTTTCTCTTTTACCTCCAAAAAAATACTCGTCCACAGAAAGGGACGAGTTTACTCGCGGTACCACCCTAATTAGGATAACCTCACTTAATGTTTTAACGCAGGTCTTGCGTTTATCCTTAACGAAAGCTGTCACTAAAAGTTTCTTCTGAATGCTTTTCACCTACCAGCATTTCTCTGATTTCCAGATTCTTTTTCTCACTTTCAGATAATTTCTTTTATTTAAAATTAACTTAATTATAATTTATAATTAAATATTTTGCAACTAACAAACTCGACTTTTAGCCTTTTCTAATAACGTAGTTGGATTAGATGCAAGATTTTTATCGATTAAATAATCGTATGCAATTCCCATAGCTTTATCCATTCCTTGACAACCTGCAAATAGCACTAAATCTCTATCTTTTGCACCATCTATTACCTTTTCAACTGCTTCTTTAAGATTATCTTCAAGGATAAATTTAATTCCATGCTTTTTCATAACTTTCTTAAAAGCTTCCAACTCATCATCTGTAACCTCATCTTTCCAAGTTACAGTATCTTTGCTAAGTGTTACTATAAATTCTCTTGGCTTAAGTCTATCAAACCAACTTGCTATTACCTCTGCATTTTCTTCGTTCAGATCAGCACCTCTACTACCTCTTATGGCATAAAGTATGTCAAGGTTGTTATACTCCATCTTAGATAAAGTATCCAAAGTTACTTCTATATTATTTTTATTTGCGAAGTGGTCATCAACTATTTTGAATCCTTCGTCAAAGATTACTTCAAACCTTCTTTCAACTCCTGTGAAGTTTTGTATACCAGATATAATCGTATCAACGTCTATTCCATTTACTAAACCTATAGTTATAGCAACTATTGCATTCATTACAGACGAATATCCAGCAACCTTTAGTTCTACATCAAAGGATTGTTTCTTAATAGTTATATCTTTTAACTTGATATCTCTATTTACTATAAATCTAAATTTACCAAAACCTGTTGAAAGATCCAAATTATCTATTGAAATATCTTCAGAATTGTTTTTAAGAGAATAGGTAATTACCTGTGCTTTTGTTTTATTTCTAAGTTCATTTATAAGTTCGAAATCAGCATTTAAAATTGCTACACTTTCTTCCTTTGCGTGTCTGATTATTCTTGATTTAACATGATAGTATCTTTCAAATGATCCATGATTTACAATATGTTCTGGAGTTAAATTATTGAAGGTAACTATATCAAAATCTGTTGCATATGCTCTTGATAATTCTCCTGCAGAACTAGATACTTCCATGATTACATGATCTATTCCTTTGTTTACCATATCATAGAAATAATATTGAAGGTCTTTACTTTCTGGTGTTGTAAGTATAGATGGAATTTCTACATCCGCATACTTTGTGTATACTGTTCCACAGATACCTGTATTATATCCTGCTGCCTCATAGATTGATCTAGTCATAAATGCTGTGGATGTCTTACCATTTGATGCAGTAATACCTGTGACTTTAAGCTTCTTAGATGGTTCATCATAAAATATGGAAGCCACCTTTGCAAGTGCCATTCTAGAGTTTTTAACCTTTATTTGAACGATATCTTCATCTACAAAATCTTCTACAATTGCGGCAACAGCTCCAGATTCTATTGCACTCTTTATAAAATCATGACCGTCTACTCTATATCCTTTAATAGCTGCAAAAAGTGTGCCCTCTTTTATCTTTTTGGAGTGAAATTCAACAGAACTTATCTCTATATTTTCTAAGTCTTTTTCATCTCCATTTTTTATATCAATATAATTTATATTATCGACCAAAGTTTTTAATTTCATAACTCCTCCAATAAAATATTCTTATTTAAAATATCTTCTTCTACTCTATTATTATATGTTATTAAATCCTTAAAATTCAAATATTGTTTGAATTTGTTGTTATTTCTGTTTAATATCTTGGAGCTTGCACTTACACCAAAACCAAGTATTGATTCTACCTCTTCGATTATTATTGAGTTGTACAAACATTCAAAGCCTTTTTTCGAAAAACCGATATTTTCTCCAGAGTCGACCATCCTCTTTTGACGATATAAATAATATGGATAATATCCATTATCAGACATTATTTTTTTTACTATATCGAATGAATCTTTTGTAGAATAAAATTTGTTTTCTTTAAACAGCCTTGATCCATTTTTAATAGCTAGAGAGTGAACAGTAATATTTTCTGGTTCAAGTTCTATTATTTTGGACAGAGAATTACAAATATCATCTTGATCTTCATCTGGCAAGCCTACAATTAAATCCATATTTATGATAAAATTTCTCTTCCTTGCGAATTCATAAGCCTTTATTATATCGTCTACGCTATGAGTCCTTCCGATCTTTTTTAAAGTTTCATCATTCATTGTCTGTGGATTTATTGAGATTCTATTAACTCCATAATGTTTAAGTAAGTCTAGTTTTTCATTACTTATAGTGTCTGGTCTTCCACATTCAACAGTATACTCACAATTTGCATCAAACTTATTCTTTATTTCCCTTAGAAGCCTTTCCAAATTATATAAATCCAGTTCTGTAGGTGTTCCTCCACCAATATAAATGGAAGACGGAATGACTTTTTTATCTACTGAACTAAATTCTTTTATTAAATTGTCTACATATAGATCCATTTTTTCTATATCTGATTTATAAGTGGTAAAGGAACAATAGCTACATATTGAGGGACAGAAAGGAATATGAAAATAGAGAGATATATTAGATCTTTTCTTAGAAAACATATTATTTTCTACCTCTACAATATCTATAAGTTCATCAACTTTATCCTTACTAATCAAATAATCATCTATTAAAATTTTTTTGGTGTTTTGAACAGAATTATCTAAAAGTAGCTTTCTAACTAGTTTTGTAGGTCTAATTCCAGTGAGGACACCATAGTCATTCTTTATTTCAATATTCGAAAAAAGACTAAGAAGAATATGTTTTTTAATCTTAGTCTTGTCATTTATAGAAAATTTCTCGTTTAATATAATTTCCTTATCATCAATATTTAGTTTTATAACTAGCTTATCATCTATATCTACAACAATATCTTTCTCGCTAGAATTTTCTCTTGACGGAAAGTATTCTCTCAAAAGATTATATATCGCTAGGTTTAAGCCTTCATTTTTAGAGTTTACTCTTATCAATTTTCTTTCCCTTTATAATATAAATATAAATTCCTAATACTATAAATACTAAGCTTACAAGTTGAGATACTCTAATTCCACCTATATAAAGAGAGTCTGTCCTCATTCCCTCAATAAAAAATCTTCCAATTCCATAAACTATTCCATATACAGCTATCATTTGTCCGTCAAACTTTTTATGTTTAGAAAGGTAGAAATATAAGAATAGAGCAAGAGATATGTCTACTATAGATTCATATAGAAAAGTCGGATGAACCTTAACTCCATCTACCATAATCCCCCAAGGAAGATCAGTAGGTCCTCCATGAGCTTCCATATTTATAAAGTTGCCCCATCTTCCTATTCCCTGACCAAGTGCAAGTCCAGGTGACATAACATCAATGAGTTTAAAGAATTCAACACCTTTTTTATTAGAGTAAATATATGCAATAATTAATCCTGTTATTATCGCACCATAAATTGCAAGGCCGCCATTTCTAATTGCAAATATTTCATTTATGTGATCTTTGTAGTAGCTCCATTCAAATATTACATAGTAAATTCTGGCACCAATTACAGATGGTATTATACCTATCAATATAAAATCTGAAACTATATTTTCTTTTAAGCCTTCCTCTTTTGCAAGCTTATCGCCCATAAGGACACCTAGTAGTGCCCCAGTAGCTATAAGTATGCCATACCATTTTATATCTATTCCAAAAATGGTAAATGCTGTTGGATTCATTTAGATTTATACTCCTTCATTATTTGTACTCCAGCACTAACACCAAGTCTACTTGCTCCAGCCTCAATCATTTTAAGTGCTGTATCTAAATCTCTAATACCACCAGAAGCTTTAACTTCAAGTGCATCTCCAACTATACTTTTCATTAGTTCAACATCTTCAACATTTGCTCCTGCAGTAGAAAATCCTGTGGAAGTCTTAACAAAGTTTGCTCCAGCTTCTTTTGATAATTCACAAGCCTTTACTTTTTCTTCATCAGTTAGAAGGCATGTTTCGATAATTACTTTTACAGTTCTACCATTTGCTGCTTGAACTACAGATTTAATATCTTCTAAAACTACATCGTATTGTTTAGATTTCAAAGCACCAACATTGATAACCATGTCAATTTCATCAGCGCCTTCTTGTACTGCAAAGTCTGTTTCAAAAAACTTAGTTTCTTTTGTCGTTGCTCCTAAAGGAAATCCAACAACAGTACAAACGAGTACATCGCTATCACGAAGCTCTTCATATGCAGTGCTTACCCAGTATGGATTTACACATACAGATTTAAAATCAAATTCTTTAGCTTCTCTACATAAGTTTTCAATCATTTCCTTTGTAGCTTCTGGCTTCAAAAGAGTATGATCTATCATTTTATTTAAATTCATTTAGTCCTCCAGGTTATCTGTGTCCCAATTTGTATACACATCTTGAACGTCATCATTATCTTCAAGGGTGTCAATTAATTTTTCCATTGACTTAATGTCTTCTTCATCGGTTAATTCTGTATAGTTAGAAGGGATAAATGTAATATCTGATTGGACAAATTCATATCCATTTTCTTCTAGTCCATCACGTACTTCTTTGTATGCTTCTGGACTTGTTATTATTTCGTATGCTTCATCCCTATCTATTACATCTTCAGCACCAAGATCTAGTGCCAACAACATAAATTCTTCTTCATCAACATCTTCATGCTTTAGAACTCCAAGTTGACCTTTTTTCTCAAACATAAAGGATACACATCCAGGTTGTCCTAAATTACCTCCATTTTTATCAAAAGCATGTCTTACTTCTGGAGCTGTTCTATTTCTATTGTCTGTTAGGCATTTAACCATTACAGCAATACCTGATGGTCCATATCCTTCATAAGTAATTTCTTCAAAGTTGTCTTGTCCAAGTTCTCCGCTTCCTTTTTTAATTGCTCTTTCTATATTGTCATTAGGCATATTTTCAGCTTTTGCCTTATCAATAGCAACTTTTAAGGCAGCGTTATATTCTGGATCTGGTCCTCCTTCTTTTGCTGCGACCATTATATATCTTCCAAGCTTAGTAAAAATTTTACCACGTCTTGCGTCTTCTTTTCCTTTTTTGTTCTTTATATTATTCCATTTTGAATGTCCTGACATATTATTATCCTTTCTAAATTCATTCTCTAAATTTAAATTTTATCACATATTATAAAAAAATAAAACAACTATGATATCTACAACGAAGATGTGTAAGTTGTTTAAAATTAAAAATTAAAAAGAGATTAGAAAACATCTATTTACTAATCTCTCATAAATATAAATTTAATTATTAATCAACAAAAGTTGCGGAAACTTCTGTCCAAATTCTATCATAAAGCTTAGAGTTTTCACCTAAGTCTTCAAAGTATTCAAGTGGTGGCAGCTCATTTACATCAGGATAAGCTACTTTCGAATTTTTAAGCTCTTCTGGTAAATTTTCTTTTACACCTCTAATTGGAGATGTATAGCCCATACTATACTCTGCGTTTAGTACTCCAACATCTTCTCTCAGTAGATAGTTTATAAACTCGTGGGCACCTTCTACATTGTTTGCGTCTTTTGGAATGCACATTGAATCCATCCATATATTGGTGCCTTCCTTTGGAATTACATAGTCAAGATCACTGTTTTCAGACATCATATATGCAGCATCCCCTGAATACATAGGCATCATAGCAGCGTCTCCTTGAATCATTACATCACGTCCATCGTCTGTTAGATAAGCATATACTAGGGACTTTTGTTCTATAAGAGCTTGTTTAGCCTCTTTTAATTCATTTGGATCAACAGAGTTCATTGAATATCCTAACATCTTTAAAGCAATTGCTATGGAATCTCTTTGTGAGTTATACATAATTATTTTGCCAGCATATTCTTTATTCCAAAGATCTCTCCACGATGTTGGTGGAGACTTAACCATGGTTTTATTATATACAATACCTATAGTGCCAGAAAAATACGGTGCTGTGTACTGATCATCTTGATCAAATTGTGGATGTCTATACTCTGGGAGTACATTTTCAATATTTGGTATCTTAGAAAAATCTAATTTTTGAAGTCTTCCTTCTTTAATTAATCTTTCAATCATATAGTCTGAAGGTACTATAACATCATAAGGAGTATGGCCACTTGCAATCTTTATATATAAGTCTTCATTTGAAGCAAAAGTATCATACACGACTTTTATACCAGTTTCTTCTTCAAAGTCTTTTAAAATTTGTGGCTCTATATACTCTCCGGCATTATATACATTTATCGTCGGTTTATTAATTGACTCTTTTTTACAAGAAGTAAAAGTAAAAGGCAATAGCATAACAACCAATATAATAATAATTTTATTAAATTTCTTCACTTAAAGCCTCCACAGTTCCCTTACTTCTTTTATTAATTATCATCAAAAGAATTAGAAGAGATATAAACATAATCGTGCTCATCGCATTTATAGATGGATTTATTCCCTTCCTTGCCATTGAATAAATTGTAATGGAGAGGTTGTTAAAACCATGTCCTGTTGTAAAATATGATATTACAAAGTCATCTATAGATAACGTAAACGCCATAAGTGCACCAGTAAATATTGCCGGCATAATCTGTGGAATCACCACATTTTTTACTGCATAAAATGGAGTTGCACCAAGATCCATAGCAGCTTCAATCATATTTTTATCCATCTGTTGTAATTTTGGTAAAATTGAAAGAATTACGTATGGTATGCAGAAAATTATGTGAGATAGAGTCATGGTTAAAAATCCAAATTGTAGATTTAAAAATCCAAATAGACCCATAAGACCTACAGCCGTTACTATGTCGGGATTTAAAACTGGTAAGTAGTTCACATCTAGAATAACTTTTTTCTTAAAGCCTCTTAGTTCATTAAGTCCTATTGCTGTAAGCGTGCCAATAACTGTAGAAACAATTGTTGAAACAATAGCTACAAGAAGTGTGTTATAAAGACTTTGAAGTATGATAGGGTCATTTATTAGCTCTCTATACCAATCAAATGTAAATCCAGCCCATTGTCCTCTTAATTTAGAATCATTAAATGAAAATACCATTAGCACTACAATTGGAGCATACAAAAAAATAAATATTAATACTACATAAAACCTTTCAAGAAATCTCTTTATCATTTTGCACCTCCTGTTGCTTCTTTCTTTTCAAATAAATTTTGTAATAATAAAAGTATAAACATAATAGCTATTAGTACTATAGAAATAGCAGATCCAAAAGCCCAGTCTCCTGTAAAGGTGAATTGCTTTTCAATTAAATTACCTATCAAGTAAAATCTATTGCCGCCTAGAAGGTCCGGTATTACAAATGTTGAAATCGCTGGAATAAATACCATTGTTATACCTGTATAAACTCCAGGTAGAGATAGTGGAAGTATTACTTTTTTAAAAATTTGTGAATTGGTTGCTCCTAAATCTCTTGCCGCTTCTATAAGTGACTTGTCCATTTTAACTAGTGTAGAATAGATTGGAAGTACCATAAATGGCAAGAAGTTATAAACCATTCCAAGCATGATTGCGCTCATATTGTACATTAAATTCAATGGTGCTATTCCAAATAAACCTAAAAATTTATTTATAAGACCATTGTTTCCAAGTAGAGTAAGCCATGCATAAGTTCTTAGAAGGAAGTTCATCCACATTGGAACAACAAATAGTAGCATCAGTGAATTTCTCCACTTATCTTTCATTCTCGAAATGAAGTAAGCGACAGGATATCCAATTAACACACAAAGCACAGTTGAAGCAATAGCTAATAATATAGATACAAAAAATATCTTTATATATAGTGGCTCAAAAACCCTTCTAAAATTATCAAATGTAATACCATAGCCTTCAAGACTCATTCCACTACTGCTATTAAATGCATACACAAGAATTAAGAAAAGTGGAAATACTATAAAGACTAGAGACCACATAAAATACATATATGAATATTTTTTCATTCCTACCTCTTCATTACATGAATTAAATCTGGTTTTATGTTTATACCGACTTTATCATCTACATTCTTTAACTCAGTTGATTGGACCAAGATATCATATCCATTGGTTCTTACAACCATTTCATAGTGAACGCCTTTAAATACTTCTGAAATAACTACTCCTTGTAACTTACCTTCACCATGGACTAATTCGATATCTTCAGGTCTAATTACTACATGTATCTTTTCATTTTTCTCGAATCCCTTGTCAACGCAGACAAACTCTTCTCCAAGAAAAGAAACTCTGTAGTCGTCATTCATAACTCCATCAATAATATTAGATTCACCAATGAAATCAGCAACAAATGCATTCTTCGGTTCGTTATAGATGTCAATAGGACTTCCAATCTGTTGAATCTCACCTTTATTAAGTACAACTATTGTGTCACTCATAGTTAAAGCTTCCTCTTGATCATGGGTTACAAAAATAAATGTAATACCTGCTGATTGTTGAATTGCTTTAAGTTCAAGCTGCATCTTTTGTCTAATTTTTAAATCCAACGCTCCTAGAGGTTCGTCTAACAAAAGGACTTTAGGTTCATTAACTAGTGCTCTTGCAATAGCTACCCTTTGTTGTTGTCCTCCAGATAATGATTCAATACTTCTCTTTTCAAAGCCTTCTAGACTTACTAATCCAAGAGCAAACTTAACCTTTTCATCAATTGTTTTCTTGTCTAACTTTTTTATTTTTAAACCAAAAGCTATATTTTCATAAACATTCATATGAGGAAATAGCGCATATTTTTGAAAAACTGTATTTATTTCCCTTTTATATGCAGGAATATCAACTATACTTTCCCCATTAAATATTACATCTCCAGAATCTGCAGTTTCAAACCCTCCAATTATCCTTAAAAGAGTAGTTTTTCCGCAACCAGATGGACCTAGTAAAGTCACAAATTCATTCTGTCTAATATAAAGATTAAAATCTTTAAGAACAACATTGTCTCCATAAGATTTACTTAAATTTTTAATTTCTATTATATTTCCCATTAGTTCTCCTTTAAAAGTTCGGTGGAGAAGATATCCAAAGTACCTTCGCTTCAGTTCTAGAATTATTTTCTAAGTGGTGATTTACTTTTGCCTCAAAATAAAAGGTCTCTCCTCTTTTTAATTTCTGTATTTTATCTCCAATGTATAGATCTACAAAACCTTTTAAGACATATCCAAAAGTTTCTCCTTCAAAAGGAGGTATTTCTTCTGACTTTCCACCTGAATTTATAGTTATGATTGTCGGCTCCATCATAAATCTCTGTGCATTAGGAACGATCCACGAAATTTTATGTCCTAAATCTTCATTTATATTTTCAAAATAATCCTCTTCCGAGAAATAAAACTTAGCTTCATCATCTTTAAAGAATTCTATAGGGCTAGTTCCAAGCGCTTCTAAAATATCTATTAAAGTCGCAACAGACGGTGAGGTTAAATTCCTTTCCACCTGAGAAATAAAGCCCTTTGTAAGTTCAGATCTCTTAGCAAGTTCATCCTGTGTTAAATTTTGTGAAATTCTAAGTAGTTTCAATTTGTTTCCTATATCCATTTCGTACCTCATATATTAAACACTTTGTTTTATTTACTAAACATATTATGAACTATTACTTTTACCATGTCAACAATATTTAATAAATTTAATTAATTGTTTTATTTAGTAAACAATCTAAATTTTTACTTAGTGATATAATAGTTTAGAGGTGAAAGATGAATAGAGAAAATAACTTTGATTTACTTAGAATATTCATGGCTTTTTATGTGGTTTTATTACACACAAGTGCAAGCTATTGGGATACATATACAGCCTTTTCTAAAAATTTTGTAATTATGAGCGGACTTAATTTTATAACTAGATGTTCAGTTCCTGTATTTTTTATGATAAGTGGATATTTTATGTTAAGGAAAGACTTTAGTGTTTACGAAATATTAAAATCTGCCGCTAGAATTTATATGCTTTACTTAATTTTTACTTTTATTTTTGCAATCAAGGAATTAAATGGAGAATATACTTTAAAAAAATTTATTGAATGTATCATTAATGGATATTATCATCTTTGGTTTTTAAAAAATCTCACTTGGGCGTATCTGTTCATACCTATCTATAAATCTGTTATTGAATATAAGAATGGAATTTATGTAAAGTATGTAATAGTATTATTTTTAGTTTTTGGAATAATTAAATACAACATTCAAAACATTTTACCAATTTTTGAAAATGATACTCTAGCAAAACTTTTTGACAAGTTTTCACTATATGGTTATTCAGATACTACACTGTATTTATTTTTAGGTTATTATTTAGGAAATTTAAAAGTAAATGCTTCAAGCTTCAAACTATTTTTTGTTTACCTACTTGTTTCAATCATTGGAATAGCGTTAGAATCACTTTCTCTAATATATTTAGGAGAAGTAAAGGGAGTTATATTTGATAATTTTGGAATTTTAATATTTTTACAATCAATATTTATCTTTTTAGCTTTTAAAAATCTAAATGTAAATTATAATTTAAATTCAATTAGCAATTTAACTTTAGGAATTTATCTATTCCACCCTATAGTTTTAGAAGAGTTGACGCACATATTTAGTTTTTCAAACCTATTCATACAAATTACTTTTCTTTCATTATCCACATTCATCCTAACTGGGATTTTTGTATATGTAATAAGATTTGTTCCATTAATTAAAAAATATTTATAAGATTAAGTTATCTAATGATTAGAGTGTAGTCGGAAATTTTGTAATTAAAAAAGTGAAGTTTAAAACTAAACTTCACTTAATTTTTTATTCTTTTTCAATTATTGATTTTGCTTCTTCAGATAGATCTTCTTCTTTAATATGCTTATCTTCTTCCAAAGCGTTTGGATTTTCTTCATTATTAAATATTCTTAAAAACTCTTCTCTATCTATCGTCTCTTTTTCAAGTAAAACATCAGATACTCTTATAAGTGTGTCTAAATTTTCTGAAAGTAAATTCTTTGCTTTATTATATGCTTCAGAAATTATTCTAGATATTTCATCATCTATTTCTGATGCAGTCTTATCTGAATAGTTTTTAGATCTATTTAAATCTCTTCCTACAAACACTTCATCTTCATCGCTTCCATAAGTGATGGTGCCGAGTTTATCACTCATCCCATATCTAGTTACCATTGCTCTTGCAAGTGCAGTCGCTCTTTCGATATCGTTTGAAGCTCCTGTTGATATGTCATCTAACACTAATGATTCCGCTACACGACCTCCGAGTAGAGAAACTAAATTATCTTCCATTTCTGTCTTGGTCATATAGTTTACATCATCTTCAGGAATATATGCAGTAAATCCTCCTGCCATACCTCTAGGAATTATAGTTATCATATGAACAGGATCGTGGTTAGGTAATAGTTGTGCTACTACTGCATGTCCAGATTCATGAACTGCTGTTAATTTTCTTTCTTTGTCTGAGATTACTCTAGATTTTTTAGCTGGTCCTGCTTGAACTTTGATTGCAGCTTCTTCCACATCTTCCATATTAATGCTGCTTTGATTTTTTCTTGCAGCCAATAATGCAGCTTCATTCATTAGATTTTCTAAGTCTGCTGGAGAAAATCCAGGAGTTTGTTTAGCTATTATTTTAAAATCTATATCTTCTGCCAAAGGCTTATCGTGAGCATGAACCTTTAAAACTTCTTCTCTTCCTCTAACATCAGGTTTTCCAATGTAGACTGTCCTATCGAATCTTCCTGGTCTTAAAAGTGCAGGGTCTAGTATATCTGCTCTATTTGTAGCAGCCATCACTATAACTCCTTCATTCTTTCCAAATCCATCCATCTCAATAAGTAGCTGATTAAGTGTTTGTTCTCTTTCGTCATGTCCTCCACCTAATCCAGCTCCACGTCTTCTACCTACAGCATCAATTTCATCTATAAAAATTATACATGGTGCATTTTTCTTTGCAGTATCGAATAGATCTCTTACTCTACTAGCTCCAACTCCTACAAACATTTCTACAAAGTCAGAACCACTCATTAAGAAGAAAGGCACCTTTGCTTCCCCTGCTACAGCTCTTGATAAATATGTCTTACCAGTTCCAGGAGGTCCTACCATTAGCACTCCTTTAGGAATTCTTGCACCTATCTTTGTAAATTTAGATGGATTTTTTAAAAAGTCTACTATTTCTTGTAATTCTTCTTTTTCTTCCTTAAGACCTGCAACTTGATCAAAGTTTACAAGTCCTCCTTCTTCCGGTTTAATAACTCTGGCTTTACTCTTTCCAAAGTTATTCATCTTTCCGCCACCTTGTGCATTTTGTATGAAATTAAACCAAATAAATCCAAATAATATTAACATTAAGAATGATGGTATAAGTTCCAAATAAAAAGGTTTTGTATCTGGTTGATTAAAAGTTACCTCAATACCTTTTGATTTAATTTCAGAGGATAACTTATCCGTATATAGCTCTGCGGTATTACCTTTTGAAGGGATGACTACTTTGTATGTTTTGTCATCTTTTAATGTAATTATTGCTATTCTAGAATCTTCATTTATATTTACAGATTTAATCTTTGATCCTTCATCTAAATCTTTTGAAAATTCAGAGAAATTCTTAGTTTCAATTACTCCAGAAGGAGGATTGAAAATTCTTATACCGAAGATGATTAGTAGAACAATCATCAGGTAAAAGGAAGCTCCTCTAGCTTTCTTCATCTTATCACCTCAAATAAATAATTATTTATAATATTCTTCTTTTAAAACTCCAACGAATGGAAGATTTCTTCCTATTTGATTATAGTCTAATCCATAACCTACCACAAAATAGTCAGGAATTTCAAATCCGATATATTCCACTTCCACATTTTTTAATCTTCTACTAGGCTTAGTAAGAAGAGTTATAGTTTTTACAGATCTAGCTTCTCTTTCTTTGAAAAGCTCTATAATATGAGAGAGTGTATTTCCAGTATCTATGATGTCTTCTACAATAAGTACATCTTTACCCTTAATTGGAACTGTAATGTCTTTTGAAATCTTTATATTTCCTGTACTTTCTTTTCCTTCATAAGAAGATGCAGCCATGTAGTCCACCAAAAGAGGTTTATCGATTTGTCTTATCAAATCTGACATAAATGTAACGCTACCCTTTAATATTCCAATTACGACTAAGTCACAACCTTCGTATTCTTTTTCTAATTCATGACCTAGTTCTGAAACTCTCTTTGCAATTTCATCTTCTGTTATTAATATCTTATCAATCATTTCTCTCATTTTTTTCCCACCTGATCCATATTTTTTCATTAGTTTCTTCAAATTCTGCTTTTCTATATGGTACCACATATATTATTTCATCATTGAATAATAAAATAGGTACAAAGTCTCTCTTATAAGGAGGAACCTTTATATCATTGAAGAAATCTTTTAATTTCTTACTACCATTTAATCCCTTTGGTTTAAATTTATCTCCCGGTTTTCTAGATCTTACCTTCAAATTATCTAAAAAATGCTTCGGCAAAGAAAATGAATCTTCAATTTCCTCTGAAGATACATAAAAGGTTCCAAAATCAGTTTTGTTTATTCCCATTTTCAAAAAAGTATCTTTTAATATTATACACTTTTTATAGGTATCTTTCAAAATAGATAGCTCATCATTATGCCTTTCAAATCTTAAACCACCTGCCAGGTCTACTCCAGAGTTATTTTCAAGATAGATCAATGAATCTATCGCTTCAAAGTGAATCTGAGATAAATCTATATTTGAATGATATTTCTCAAGATACTTTCTATACACTAAGAATCTTTCTGGTTTCGATAGATTTAATAAATTTTCAACATACAAACTCTTATCAATTTCAAAATCAAATTTAATATTATCAATTATTTCAAGACTATCTATAGAATTATCTTTTAACCTTATAAGTGCATCTTTAAATTTATTGTTAAACTCTTCTTCTATATAAGGAATTAGTAGATTTCTTATTTTATTTCTTGTATAGTCATTAGAAAGATTAGTTTCATCTACCATATATTCTTGATTTAAAGCTTTTAACTCTTCTATTATTTCTATTCTCTTTGTATTAAGAATAGGTCTTATTATCTTATCTCTATTTATAGGGATGCCTGTTAAACCCTGTATGCCAGTACCACGAATAATCCTAAATAAAATAGTCTCTGCATTATCATCTAGATTGTGAGCTAAGGCGATTTTATCTATATCTTCTATGGAATTAAAAAAATCATAACGAGCTTTTCGCCCCGCCTCTTCAGAAGTTATTTTATATTTCTTTGCAATTTCATTCATATTAATATGATCTACAAAAAGTGGTACGGAAAACTTCTCGCAAAGATCTTTTACAAAATCTTCATCTCTCTTAGCAGTTTCTCTAATTCCATGATTTATGTGAGCTGCTGATATAGATAAGTTATGCTCTTCTTTTATAGCAAGAAGTGCTCTTAATAAATATACTGAATCTGCACCACCAGAAAGCCCTACTAATACCCTATCACCATTTTTTATTAAGTTATTGTTTTCAATTGTTTTTAGAAATTCTTTATACATAAGAAAAAAGTGATAGAAATATTTCTATCACTACCTCCTAGATTTACTTCGTCCATACTTAGAATTTTGACGAGATCTCTTTTGCTCGTACTTTGTATTGGATTCTTTTATAAATTTTTGAAGCTTATCTTCAAATGAAAGATCTTCATACTTAACTTCGATTTTTTCTTTAGGCTTAGGTGGCTCTGTTTGTTTCATAGATAGTGCAATTTTGTCATCTTCTATCTCTAAAACTTTTACCTTTACAGGATCACCAACCTTGACATAGTCATTTATGTCTTTTACGAAACTATTTGAAATTTCAGATATATGTACAAGACCTGTATTTCCATCTTCTATTTCTACAAAAGCTCCAAACTTCATAACTGATTTTACAGTTCCATCCACAATTGCGCCAATTTCTAGCAAAATAGTCCTCCTAATGTCAATTATTCTTTTGCTCTTTATCTATATAGATAACTTCTCTAGGCTTAACCATTTTATATTCTTGCCTAGCAACTTTTTCAATAAATTCTTCTGATCCTGATTCATTGATAGTTTCTTTTAGATTTTTAATATCACTTTCCAAAGACTCTATCTTAGTTTCATTCTCATTATATTCATTAATTTTTTTGGCTTTAATTGATTTTGAATTAGTAAGTTCTATAGAGCCATAAATAACTGATACTAAAATTATCAAAGCAAAAAAAATTGTAGAATTTTTTCTCTTCCCTTTCATGGCACCCTCCATGATATTATTATTACATTTAAACCATTAGTTTTCAAGTATTTTGTACATGTTTTCTGCATCACCTTTTTTGGCACCATCAATTAATTCTAGTGCTTCTATCTTTAAAATTCCCGTGCCAAAAGATATTTCCAAAATATCTCCAGTATTTACTTCTGAGCTTGCCTTAGCAACTCTTCCATTAATGCTTATTCTTCCTGCATCACATGCCTCTTTTGCCAATGTTCTTCTTTTTATAACCCTTGAATTTTTTAAAAATTTATCTAATCTCATTAATTGCTCCTTAAAATTTTAGTTTTTATCTTGTTTTTATCAATTTTTAATAATTCTGATGCAGCATCTCTATATAGTTCTAGCTGCAATATATATTTTTGTGATTTTTCCGAAATATCAATGTCGGTCTTATAATCATATATCTCGACACTGTCTTCGAAAATTAGAATTAAATCCATCCTACCATTTATTATATGTCCTTCTTTACTATAGGTAAAAGGAAGTTCAGTATACGTTTCTTTTGAACCTTCAATTCTATCTTTTAAAAGATTCACATTATTCTTCACATTAGTAAACACTTGATCTTTTAATTTATCATATATTTTCTCTTCTAAATTTTCATTGTTATCTATTTCAAATTTATTTAAAATTATTTCTGAGTCTATATCGTCATCATTTAAAAAGTCTTTTATTGATAATTTAAGCACTTTATAAATATCTAACTTACTCTTACTCTTAATAATATCTATAGCTCTTTCCATGACCTTATGAAAAATTATACCATAGTAGGTTCCATGGTAAATATTATTTGTAAGTTCTAACTTTACTTTCTCATATGGTTTAATTTTAACTGGAGCTATAGGATAATATAGGCTATCTTTAAAAGATTTTGCATCAGTTTTAGTGCTTATCATATTATAATTTGAAACAAATATTTCTTTGGTGTTCGCAAAAGAAAGCTGTTCTTCATAGAAGCCACCTTTGGAAATTAGATACACGTTTTCCTTTGCTCTTGTAATCGCAACATAAAAAAGTCTTACATACTCTTTGAAATTTTCTAATATAGAGTTTTCTCTAGCTTCATCATTTCCATGATCCAATATCATATTTCTTAAAGAACCGGTGCTAAATTCTAGGTAGCCTTTATTATTTATTCGGTCAAAATAATCATCAGAATTTATGTTTAAATTTCTTTCTTCGATGAGTACAATATTTTTCGCTTCTAGCCCCTTTGCTTTGTGAATATTCATGACTCTTAAAGTATCACTTTTACCAGGTTTAAAGGTTACTTCGCATTTTTCTTTAATATTTCCTAAGTTAGATCCATTATTAAGTATTTCTCTGAAGAAAGAATAAAAAGTTTCATATTCATTTTCGCTATATTCTCCATCGAAGAAAATATCTTCATAATAGAGGCTCATCATAGCACTCTCTTTATTATCTTTAAATAAATTTAAATATTTGATTATAAAATTATATTCTTCATCACATAACATCCCAGGTTTATCTTCTATATAGCTTGCAAATCCTAAGTTATTAATTTTCGAAATCTCATTCTTTAAACATACTGGATCAATATTTAAAATCTTGATTACATATTCAAAAAAGTTGCTTGGAGTTGGATTTTCAAAGAATCTTATGGCTATATAGGCCCTCTTCACAGATTCATAAGAAAAATAATTTTCTTCTGATGTAGAATCAACTTTAAAGCCCTCTTCTCTTAGAATATTTGTGACCATTCTTGCTCCTTCATTTCCCATTGTTAGAACTAGAATGTCTTCCGGCAGGATACCTTCATTTAATAAATCAATAATAAGAAATTTTGCTTTTAAGTATAGACCTTCATTTGAACTTTTTAAAAAGCTAATTTTGTTTTTACTTGATTCTTCTAACTCATCAAGTTCTGATTGTACTTTTTCTTTTGAAAATAATGAGTTCAATATGAAATTCTCTCTATCTTCTTCTGTACGTACTAATTGATTTATCAAATCCTTTTTTGTATATTTATTTACTTCTTCTTCAAACGTATCTGTATTTAGTTTTGTAGTAAATATTCCAGATCTATTATCCTCATCATCGTTTACCAAAATTTGTCCTACGCCAAGATCATAATTTCCATATTTAGAAGTTATTTCATTTTCAAAGCATTTTTCAATATCATGAGCCAAATTTTTCTTAAATCTAAAACTTTTCTTTAAACTAACAAATTCAGCATTATCTGTCTTTTCAAATAAGTTTTTTACGATTTCATAAGTGTTTAAATCTGCACCCCTAAATCTATAAATAGATTGTTTTCTGTCCCCTACCATAAATATTCGATTTGGTAGAAGATTATAATCAATTATAGGAGTGTCTTTTTTGATCTCTCCTTCTGAAACTAAACTTAAAATAATCTTTATTTGAACTAAATCTGTATCTTGAGATTCATCTACAAAAATATATTTGTATAGGTTCTGGAAGTATTCCCTATTTTCCTTTTTCATAAGAATATTTAATGAATATCTAAGAAGATCGTCATTTGACACTACAGAGTTTTTTTTATTCATCTCATCAAGATATTCTACAAATGCGAGGCTAACTCTTACATGAGTCCTATAAATAATTTTTTGCCACAAATCCATTATATTTATTAGTCGATTAACTTCATCCAAAGTTGTATCTATAAGTGCTCTTGCCTTTTCTTTTTCAGTATCTGATAAAGCTTTTGGAAGATTTTTCTTTATAAAAGGACTGTCAGAATTTAATTTAGCTAATTTATATAGCTCTCTTGCAGATGTCATCATTGCATTTTTATCTTTCAGATTTAGTATATTTTCGATATTATAAATAGGATCAATTGCAGCCTTTCTAAATGCTGAAGAATCTATCGTTTTTAAAATACTTAAATTAGATAAAATATCTTTCAACTCATCTAAAAAAGATACTTCGTCGTAGTTTTCAAATCCTTCTATTACAGGAAATTCTACTGAATCATTCATCGAAAATTTCGAAAAATTATCTATAATTCTAACTCTATGGTTTTGATTTAAAAATATATTTGCAGTGTTTGTATCTAAGTATTTATATAAATTATTTTCAAAATCCTCATAAATTCTGGTTAAATACCTTTGATATTCTAAGTCTTCTAAAAGCCTATAATCCATTGCAAGTCCAGCATCAAATGGCCTCCTCGATATAATTGAGTTGCAAAAGCTGTGAATTGTTCCTATTTGAATCTCTGGTATAAACTCTAAAACATCCTTTATTCTTTTATCAGTTCTCGATCTTTTTTTAAATTCACAGTAAATTTTTCTTTTTAGATCAGTTGCAGCCTTTACTGTAAATGTTATAGCAACTATTTCTTTGGGTTTAATATTTTTATTTAGAATCAAGTCAATAAGTCTATTTACAAGTAAAAACGTCTTACCTGCTCCCGCTCCTGCCTCTACCAAGAAATTCTTATCTCCTGTTATTAAATTATCTCTATTTATATTTTCTATTTTATTTATTTCTTCAAAGTTCATCATATTCATCCACCAAGAATGTGCCAGAATAAAGTTTTGTTTTATCGATATTTTCTTTTGTTCTTTCCAAAATTTTATATTCCTTAGGCATGTTTATAAGTTTTAATCCATCTATAAACCCAAAATTATCTACATATTCTAGCATCTTTTCAATTTTTAAATCCAAATTAGAGTTATTTAAAGGTTCATAGATGCTTTCATCTGATAGAATATCGTACTCAAATTTAATGGTTTTATCTATAAATTTACTTACGATCTTTTCATAGATATGATGTTGGAATAATTCTCCATTTAAATCTTTTTTTTCAATATTAGATCTGCTACCGGTTTTGTAATCAGTCAAGATAACTTTGTCTTCATAGATATCCATTCTATCAATCTTTCCTGTAAATTTAAGTGTGTATTTCCCGAAGTCTAAGTTTACTGGAATATCAGTAAGTGAGACTCTAGAGTATCTGTCTCCAAACCCAACCTCTGTACGAACATCATTGCAGTCAATTATCTTTTCTTTTAATGTTAAAAGCTTTTTAAACAGCATCTTTCTATATTTTTCTTTAAAGTTTTCTAATAGAAATTTAGGAGTTAAATACTTTCTATATAGATTATCAAACGCCCTATCAAAGAAATTTAACTTGTCATTTATGTTGTCATTTATATTCATCCTTTTGAAATCAATTACAAAAGATTCTAATGCCAAATGAACTATCGAGCCCATTTCAAAAGACGGTATTGCGTTTAAAATTGAATCGTCATAGTAGTCATCTTCTATTTTTAGTATATATTTAAAATAAAACTGTCTTGGATCATTCATAAAAATTTCAAGTGATGTTGCTGAAAAAATAAAATTATCTAAAACCCCTTGTAAATCGAGTATCGGCCCTTTTGTATAATCTTTATATTCTCTTAAATTTTCAAGATAATTTATGTAATTTTCTTTCTTATCCATAAGTTCTAAAAAATAAGAACATGTTTCTTCTTCATTTTTTTCATTAAACATTGGATATGAAAAGTGTGCATATCTATCGTTTTGGAGTGCCGTTTGTACTCTATTTCTCCTTCTAATATTTTTTCTTTGTTCTCTCTCTTCAGATGTAAGGATAAGTTTATTTATATTTTTAAGCTCACTATTTAGTATTACAGGGCTTTCTAATTCTCTACACGAAAAGTAATTTTCGCTCATTCCAAGAAAGAAAGTATGCTTTTTATCATAAATCGTCTCTTCATCTATGCTGTAAATATTAATTTTTTCTATTGAAGATGTCTTTTCAGTATAACTTTCCAATTTATTTAGTAAAATATTTAAAATATCGCTTATAGATAAGATAATATCTGAATCTAATTTTGAAATTGCAGAATTAAAAACACTGATGTCAAGATCCATATATAAGCTAATAAATTCTATCAAATTATCTTTAAATATATTAAAGGAAATTTCATCATTTTCTACGAGAGAAAGTAAAAGATTAATTCTTTCTTTGTCTTGATATAATGATTTATTTGATGGACTAGTATAATTTTTAATTCCTTTTGTAAAGTCAATATCATATTCAATATGGTAAGTTAAATTTCTATCTTCCATAAGTCTTAAAAAATATTTAACCATGTATGAAGACTCATAAAAATCTCTTAAATTAATTATAAAATTAATAGCATTTTCTATATCTATAGACTTATTTAACTCTACTGGGTAATTTGTAAAAATAAATTTATTTAATAGTTTTTTATATGAGGAATCTGTATACACTATGGCGATATCTTTTGTATCTTCAATATTTTTTAATTTAAATATAAGATTCATTACCTCATCTTGTTTTGAATAGCATCTATCTATTTCTACATTATCAAGATTTACTATATTTTCTTCTCTATCTAAATAAAATGCACCTAGCTTATCTAAGAGTTTTTTTTCAAGTGGTCTTAAATATGTATCATTTATTAAGCCTATCTTTATATCAACATCTATACTCATGGCTAATTTTACAGAATCTGCATAATCTAACCCTGTCTTAAGTCTATCGTACTCTTTCATAACAAATTCTAAGTCATAAAGTCTATCGTTAGTAGGAATAAACTTTCCATCAGATAGTTTTATTTCAGTTATCTTATCAAAAAACTCTGTTGCCAATGAATAGTTTATTTGATGTTTTTCATAAAATTTCAAATTAGAGTTCTTTAGCACGCTTAAAATCGTGAAAGTAGCATCTTCTTCATTTAAATAGTTTTGCCCGTTTTCATATATAAGATCTTTAGTCAATTCTTTTACAAATTTTTTTATATCTGTTTCATAGGTGTTAAAAGAAGGTGATCCTTTTTTAGCGCAGTCTTCAATTATCTTAAGAGATAGGTATGAAGTGCTTGAAAGCAAGTATTTTTTATCATTTGATTTAAGAAAATCTTCTATTCTCATAATTCCCCCAAAGGATTCTTTTCTATGGCACGTTTTACTTGTTCGTCACTAACATGAGTGTAAATTTCTGTAGTTTGTACCGACTCATGTCCTAGCACCTTTTGTAAGGACCTAATATCCACTTCCCCATATTGGTACATAAGTGTGGCTGCAGTGTGTCTTAATTTGTGGACAGAATACTTATCTGGATCCAGTCCCGACATAACAATATACTTATCTATCATCATTTGAACAGCTCTAGGAGTGATTCTAGTTTTATTTCTACTTAAAAATAACGCCTTTGAATCTACTTCAGGTCTATTCTCTAAATATTTGTCTAACGCATGAATACACGCTTTATTTAAATAAATACTTCTCTCTTTATTGCCTTTTCCAAGTATTTTTATTGTATTATCATCTTCTAAATCAAACATGTCTATTCCGCATAGTTCTGAAAGACGCATTCCGCAGTTTAAAAAGAACGTGGCTATACAGAAGTCTCTCGACTTTAAAAAGTCATTATTCTTACTATTGTAATTATAATCTTCAATAGTCTTTAAAAATCTTTTTGCTTCTTCTAGAGAAAGTGCAGTAGGAATGGTCCTTCTAATTTTTGGCATATCTAAATCACTGGAAGGATCTACTTCTAAAACATTTATTTTCGTAGTTAAATAGTTAAAAAATGTTCTAATCGCAGAGTTTTTTCGAGATACCGCGTTCATTTTATTCTTTTTTGTATGTACAAGATATGAGTTATAAGCATAGATGTCTTGTTTGTTAATAGTCTTTATAACGTCAAGACTCATCTTTTCTAAATAAGAATCTTCGAGATTTTTCATATCTAAATTAAATTTTCTAGCTACGATAAATATTAAAAAATTTTTTAAATCATAATAGTAGCCATTGACTGTATTCGTAGAAAGACCTCTTGTCGAAACAAGGTATCCTAAAAAATCATCTAATAGAGTAAAATTCATAACCATTCCTTTTATTTTTAAAAAAAACCTGCCTAAAAGGCAGGTAATTGAAATTTAAATAAGTTTGTCTTTTAGACATTACTTCGCATATTCTACAGCTCTTGTTTCTCTTATGACATTGATTTTTATTTGTCCCGGGAAATCAAGCTCTGCTTCTACTTCTTTTGCTATTTTTCTAGCAGTGACTACTATTTCTGCTTCAGAAATCACATCTGGTTTTACAATAATTCTTACTTCACGTCCAGCTTGAACTGCATAAGATTTTTCAATTCCGTCATAGCTGTTGGCGATTTCTTCTAATTTTTCAAGGCGTCTGATATAAGACTCTACTGTCTCACGTCTAGCGCCAGGTCTTGCAGCGGATATTGCATCTGCTGCTTGAACTATTATTGCTTCAACTGTCCTTGGCTCTACATCTCCATGGTGTGCTTCAATACCATGGATAACCGCTTCACTTTCTTTGTATTTACGAGCAATATCAACACCGATATCAACGTGTGGTCCTTCTACTTCATGGTCAATAGATTTTCCTAAATCATGTAGTAAACCTGCACGTTTTGCGACTTTTACGTCAGCTCCTAGTTCAGCTGCAATTATTCCTGCTATATGACTAACCTCAACTGAATGTTTCAATACATTTTGTCCATAAGAAGTTCTAAACTTAAGTCTTCCTAGGTATTTAATTACCTCTGGATGAAGTCCGTGAACACCAGCATCGTATGCAGCTTGTTCCCCAGCTTCTTTTATAGTTATTTCAACTTCTTTTCTTGCGCGATTAACTGTCTCTTCAATTCTAGTTGGATGGATTCTACCATCTGAAACTAGTTTTTCAAGAGCTATTCGAGCCACTTCACGTCTTATAGGATCAAAACAAGAAAGTACAACTGCTTCTGGCGTATCATCAATTATTAAATCAACACCTGTAAGAGATTCAATCGCTCTTATGTTTCTACCTTCTCTACCTATGATCCTTCCTTTCATTTCGTCAGTTGGAAGAGCAACTACAGAAACTGTATTTTCAGCTACAGTTTCAGCAGATAATCTTTGAATTGCTTGAACTATGATATTTCTTGCATACTTTTGTTGTTCGTCTTTAATTCTCGCTTCTTCTTCTCGAATAATTTGAGCAGACTCGTGAACAACTTCTTTTTCAAGTTCTGAAAGTAAAATTCTTTTACCTTCTTCTTGACTAAGTCCTGCAACTCTTTGAAGTTCTTCATTTCTCTTTTCAATTAGAGAATCTACTTCTTCATTTTTTTGATTTGCTTCTTCAAGCTTCTTAGCTAATTTCTCTTCTTTTTTATAGAGAGAGTTAGACTTTTTTTCAATAGATTCTTCTCTTGCCAAAATTCTAGATTCAAGTTGTGATAATTCTTGACGTCTCGCTTTGTTTTCACGTTCCGCCTCGGATCTCATTTTGTGGATTTCTTCTTTAGCTTCAATTAGTAGTTCTTTCTTTTTTGATTCTGCACTATGTTCTGCATCAATCAAAACTTTATTTGCAACTTCTTCTGCTCTACCGATTTTTTGTTCGCCAATATACTTACGAACTCCATAACCAGCAATAGCAGATACGACAATTGCCAAAAGAATTATAATTATTTGCGGCAAGCTAAAGCACCTCCAATTTTCTAAAAAGTTTATATTTTCATAAAACTTTCACTAATTATTTTATAATGTATTATGATAATAGTCAAGAAAATAAAGTTTTAACAATGCTTTTAAATGTTTATATTTAAGTAAAATAAGTAAATCAAAATAAGTAAAATTTTAAAAAAATTAAATCTAATTTTTATAATACAAAAGAAAAGCAGTCTTATAAGACTGCTTAATTAATCAATTTAAATATACCCCGTCCTCTACTTTTACTTCAGATGATAAAAATAGTTTAGTTGTAAATTCTACTAACAATACTACAAATAAACTTGGAAGCACCCAAGACAATCCATGTTTAGACATTGGTAATGCGCTTTCTAACTTTGTAAGAAGCGGTATATTTGTTTTAAATGTTGTAGAAACTACTGATATTAATGGTAGTACTACAGCAAAAAACGCCGAAAATTTATATGAATACTTTGAATATTTAACAAAATCATCTGTAACTCCCATTACTATTAAAACCAGTGCTACAGGGTAGATTATAGTTAGTAAAGGGACAGAGAATGCGAGAAGATTGTTAAGTCCAAAGTTTGCCATTATAAATGAGAATAATGTCCATACTACTACCCATGCGCTATAAGATAATTTATTATTAAATAAAGAACAGAAATATTCAGATCCGCTTGAAATTAATCCTACACATGTTGTTAAGCAAGCCAAAGTAAATATCGCCGCCAATAGTACAAGGCCTTGTCTACCTAGTGCATATTCAACTGCTTTTGTAAGAACTACAGCTCCATTTTCTGATCCGACAAAAGTATTTGAAGTCGCCATTCCTATTTTAGAAAGCATTACATATACTATGAATAAAACTGATCCTGCCACTAAACCAGCCTTAGCAGTATACTTTGTAACTTCGTTTTTTTCTTCTACACCAAATCTTCTTATTGCCAGTGTTACTACAAATCCAAAGTTAAGTGCTGCAACTGCATCCATAGTTTCATATCCAGCTAAAAATCCTTTAACTGCAGGAGCTGTTGAATATTCTCCTACCGCTTGTGCTACATCTTTAGGTAGACTCATAACTCTAACAAACATAAAACTTATAAGTAGTAATAGTGCTGGAGTTAAATATTTGCCGACTCTTTCAACAAGCTTATTTGGTTTTAAACAGATCCATAAAGCCGCCATAAAAAATAAAGATGTATATGTTAATCTAGCTATAGATAAACTCATTGTTTCTGGAACATATGGAGCTATAGCCATTTCAAATGGAACTGACCCTGCTCTTGGTATTCCTAACCCTGGTCCTATAGAAAGATAGATTGCTGTTGTAAAAACTATTGCAAATGTAGGACCCACTCTATTGGATAAATTTTTTAGACCGTCAGTCTTACCTACTGCTATTGCACCTAGTATAGGAAATACCACAGCAGTAACCGAAAAAGATAATAGCGAAATAATCATATTGTTACCTGCTTGGTTTCCTAAAAACGGTGGGAAAATTAAATTTCCAGCCCCAAAGAATAATCCAAATAACATTATACTTATTTGTGTGAATTGACTTCTAGTTAATTTTTTCATTTTTTCCTCCTTTAATTAATTTTAATAATAAAAAAAGTCCTCTGTCATATGACAAAGGACGAAATTCCGCGTTACCACCTTAATTCTTACAAAAATTGTAAGCACTCTTAACAAGCATCTATCAATGCCAAGTTTTAATAACGCTAACTACAGCGGCAACTCTTACTATAATTTCGGAATTGCATAAGAAAAATGATTTTCGAATCTATCTCCATTATAGGCTCGCACCAAACGCCTACTCTCTTCAAATCTCAATAGAACTACTCTTTTTTTCTAATATTTTTATTAATAAAATTATTTATAGATGTATTGTAATAAATAGCTATCATAATGTCAACAAAATATTTTAAAATAGAAAAATCTCCTAGATAATTCTAAGAGATTTAATAAATATATTTTATTTTGATCTTTCGTATGGTTTACCATCAGCTGATGGTGCTTTTACGCCTTTAACAAATGCTACTAGTACTAAAAGAGTTATTATATATGGAAGCATAGAAAGTAGGTTTGGATCCACATTAAATCCTTTAGATCCTAGGAATACTGCTAGACCTTGTGCAGCTCCAAATAGTAGACATGCATACATTGCCCCTTGTGGCTTCCATCCACCGAATATCATCGCTGCTAGAGCTATAAATCCTTGTCCGGATACTAGAGTATCTCTAAATGAACTAACGACAGCAAGTGACATAGATGCTCCTCCTAGTCCTGATAGAAAGCCTGATGCTAATACACAGATATATTTAATTCTGTAAGCATTAACTCCAAGTGTTTCTGCTGCAAGTGGATGTTCACCTACAGACCTTATTCTAAGGCCTAGTTTTGTTTTATACAGTATAAAGTATGTCACTAGCACAAGTAAAAATGCTAAATATACTGTTACGTGTTGTTCGAATATTATTCTTATTACTTGTTTAAACTGACTATCTGGAAGTTTAGAGATAACACCTCCCATTATTTTAGGAAGTTTATTATCGAGTGGTATCGGTTTTGTAAGTGTAGCTCCATCGAAGAATAATTTTGCTAAAAATAGTGATAGCCCTGGACCAATTAAATTTATTGCAATACCACTTACTATATGGTCTGCAGCAAAGTTAATAGTAGCTATTGCATGTAATAGTGAAAGTCCCATTCCTGCAAGACCACCACATAAAAATGCAAACCATGGATTTCCAGAATAATATCCTACTGTAGCGCCTACTAGTGCTCCTATAGTCATCATTCCTTCTAGACCTATATTTACAACTCCACCATTTTCTGATAATACTCCACCTAGTGCAACATAGATTAGAGGTCCAGAATATAAGAGAGTAATACTTATTATTGTAGCTATATCAATCATTTATTTTCTCCTTTCTTGGTACCTTTCTTAGTAAATGCAAGTCTTATCATCTCGAAAAGCTTAGGCATTGCTATAAAGAATACTATTGCACCAGTAAGTATATTTACTATTTCTGTAGGTGTGTTCATTGCAGATGTTAACTTCGATCCACCATACTCTAAACCAGCAAAGAGAAGCCCTGCAGGTATGCAAAGTATTGGGTTGTTTGATGCTATAAGGGATACAGCCATACCGTCAAATCCATATCCTTGTTGACTTGCCATGACACCTATGTGGTTACTTACTCCTAGTAACATTACAGCTCCAGCAAGACCTGAAAGTAGTCCTGCAATTGTCATAGAGTAAACTGTATTTTTCTTTACATCTATTCCACCATATTCTGCTGCGTCTTTATTAAATCCAACAGCCTTTAACTGATATCCTAGAGTAGTTCTATTTAAAATATACCAAATTACAATTGCAGCAATTATCGCTATAAATAATCCCCAGTTAAGAGGAGGCCTTAAGAAGTTTTTTAAAGCAGGTCTAGTCTTTAAATATGCCTGTCCAGCTTCAGATAGTTTCCAATTACCTAGTATCAAAGTCCTTGCAGATTCAAGTACATCGTATGATTGATCTGATTCAGGCTTTCTAAATGCTGCAAAACTAAGTAAATAGTTTGAAGTATAAAAAGCAATCCAATTCATCATTATTGAAGATATTACTTCATTTACATTGAATTTAGCTTTTAAAAATCCAACGATTCCTCCCCAAATTGCACCGAATAACATACCAAATAATAATGCTACTATAGGATGGATTATTGGAGGTAGTTTGAAAAAATAACCTGCTATTAAAGCACCTATTGTCCCTACAATGTATTGTCCTTCTGCACCAATATTAAATAATCCAGTGTTGAATGCAAAAGCTACAGAAATACCAGTTAAAATAATAGGTATTGCCTTCACAATCGTCCAAGAAATATATTGTGGTTTACCAACTACTCCAAGAACGATTACTTTGTAAGCTTCAAGTGGACTCTTACCAATAGAAAGAATGATTAGTCCTCCAATGATAAATCCCAATAAAATTGAAAGCATAGTGAATATAAATTTCTTTTTACTGTTCATTTCTATTTCCTCCTGCCATTAGAAGACCTATTTCTTTTTCATTAGTACTCTTTGGATCTAGAGTCTTTAAAATTTTGCCTCCATAGATAACAGAAATTCTATCGGACAGCCCCATTATTTCATCCAGTTCAAAAGATATAAGTAGAACTGCCTTTCCTGAATCCCTTTGTTCAATCAGATATTTATGAACATATTCAATAGCTCCTACATCTAGACCTCTAGTCGGTTGAGCAGCTATTAAAACTGTTGGATTATTTGTAATTTCTCTTGCAATAATTACCTTTTGTTGATTTCCACCAGATAGAGATCCTGCAAAGTATTTAGGCTCTCTTGGTCTAATATCGAATTTTTCCATAAGTTCTGTTGCATGTTCATTAATATTTTTTCTATTTAATACACCACCTTTAGAAAAAGGTTCGTGATGAAAATTTTCTAGAATTAAATTATCTTCTACCGAAAAGTCTAAAACCAAACCTCTTCTCTGTCTATCTTCTGGAATGTTAAAGATTCCCTTCTCATGAATTTGTCTAGGAGTAGAGTTTGTTATATCAACTCCATTCATTTTAAAATTACCACTTTCAATGTGTCTAAGTCCTGAGAGAGCTTCTAACAGTTCAGACTGTCCATTTCCATCTACTCCGGCAATACCATGTATTTCTCCAGCTCTTAGCTCTAAATTAAGCCCATTAACTTTGTTTATATTTCTTGAATCTTTAACAACAATATCAGATAAACTTAGAACGACTTCACCAGGATCTCTATCCTCTTTATCAATAGATAGATTTACAGATCTACCTACCATCATGTCTGCAAGTTCAGATTCACTAACATTATCTACTTCAACAGTGTCAATCTTCTTTCCTCGTCTTATGATTGTACATCTGTCTGCCATAGCCTTTATCTCTTTCAACTTATGTGTAATCAAGATGATAGTTTTTCCTTGATCTGAAAGACTTTTAATTATCTCAACAAATTCATCAATTTCTTGAGGAGTTAGTACTGCTGTTGGCTCATCAAATATTAATATATCTGCTCCTCTATAGAGCGCCTTAATTATTTCAATTCTCTGTTGCATACCTACAGTTATGTCTTCAACTTTTGCCTTAGGATCAACTGCAAGTCCATATTTGTTAGATATTTCCATTATATCTTCAGTCGCTTTTTTTATATCTAGTCTAAGGCCTTTTTTAGGTTCCATACCAAGTATAATATTTTCAACAACTGAAAAAGGCTCTATAAGCATAAAATGTTGATGCACCATTCCAAGTCCAAGTTTAATCGCTTCATTCGGATCTTTTATGTGTTCAAGTTTACCATTTATATAAATCTCACCTTCTGTTTGCATATAAAGTCCATATAAAATATTCATAAGTGTAGATTTACCGGCACCATTTTCGCCTAAAAGAGCGTGGATTTCACCTTTTTTAATATCAAGATCTATACTATCGTTTGCAGTAAAGTCTCCAAATTTTTTCGTAATATTCTTCATTTGTACTGCAAAATTATTATTATCCAAAACCCATACCTCCTCTTTATACTATATATAATTATACAGTATCTTGAAATTATTTACACTTTAATCTAAAAATTAAGTTGAAATTTTATACAAATGTCTGACATTTAAAAGTAAAGTTAATTTAACATATAATAATTGTGTATAAAAAAAGAGTGCCTAAGCACTCTTAAAATAATATTTTATTTTCCGTATCCATATTCTGCATAAGTTTCTTCATTGTATGGAACTTTGATTTCTTCAGAAACTATCTTTTCAACTAAAGCGTTAGTCTTGTCGATAATTTCTTGTGGTACGTGTTTATCTGTACTTGGTGAAATACCTACAGCTTCTGCGTCTTGAAGACCGAATACTCTAGTAGTTCCGCCTGGGAATTCTTTACCTTCAGATAGGTCTTTTAGAATTTCGTAGATAGCTACGTTAGCATTTTTCATTGCTGATGTTAGTACATTGTCCGGTGCAAGTTCATATTGGTCTTTATCAACACCGATAACCCATTTGCCTTCACCTTGTTCTTTAGCAGATTCTATAACACCTAGTCCAGCTCCTCCAGCTGCTTGGAATATTACGTCTGCCCCGTTTTGGTACATAGTGTTAGCTATAACTTTTCCTTTTTGAGCATCTGAGAAGTCTCCTACGTATTGGCTAAGGATTTCGATATTCTTACCAAGTTCTTTAGCTGCATATTCAACACCAGCTTTATATCCGTATTCAAATCCCCAAATAATTGTTCCTTCTTGACCACCAACAAATCCAACTTTGTCAGTCTTAGTCATTTGTCCTGCAATATAACCTACCATGAATGAAGGTTCTTGAGCCTTAAACATAATTCCAAGTAGGTTTGCTGGAGCTTCGTCTTTTCCTTCGTTAGTTGGGTCAACGTCAACTATAGCGAATTTCACGTCTGGGTTGTTTTTAGCTTCTTCAATAATTGTTCCACCCATCTTGTATCCAGCACCGATTACTAGATCATTTTCATCATCTAGAAGTGTATCAAAGTTTGGTCTATAGTCGTTTTCATCCTTTGATTGTTGGTAAGATGCACTTAAACCGAAGTCTGCTGCTGCCTTTTGAAGTCCTTCCCAAACACCTTGGTTAAATGATTCGTCGTTGATTCCACCTTCGTCTGTTACAAAACCAACCTTTAGGTCTGATTTTGGCGCTTCTTCTTGACTACTATTTTGATTGTTTTTTCCAGCGTTGTCTGCAGGTTTGTTATTTTTTGCTCCCCCGTTACCGCAAGCTGTTAATAATAGTGTGAATGCTAATAGTAGTGCTACTAATGATTTTCTTTTCATTTCTACCTCCTTATTATACTTATAATTATATAATATATAAGACATATTTTCAATTTTCTAAAGGTGAAATATATCTCATATAATTAACTATAATACCTACAGAAAAATATACTTAAGTGTAAATAAAATTGCAAGTACATACATTAATGGAGTTATTTTTTTGCTCTTTCCTGATATTAAATTGATAACTACATATGAAATAACTCCCATTGAAATACCTTCAGAAATACTATAGAAAAATGGCATTGAAGTAATGCAGATATAGCTTGGTATAGCTTCTGAAAAATCTTCAAAATCAATATGAACAGCATTTGTAAACATATAAAAACCAACTACTATAAGTGCTGGTGCTGTTGCAAATGCAGGTATAGCCAAAAATATTGGAGCTAAAAATAGTGATAACAAGAACAAAATTCCAGTAGTTATCGCGGTAAGTCCAGTCCTTCCACCTTCTGAAACTCCAGATGCAGATTCAACAAATGTTGTTACGGTTGATGTACCAAGAATTGCTCCTGCAACGGTACCAAAAGAGTCAGCTAAAAGAGCTCCTCTTATATTTTCAAGTTTACCTTCTTCATCTAGCATGTTTGCCTTGGTTGATACACCTATTAGTGTTCCTATGGTGTCAAACATATCTACGAATAAAAATGAAAATACTACAACGAAAAATTCTAAAGACATAATTTCGTGGAAGTTAAATTTAAAAAATGTTGGAGCAAGGCTAGGTATACTTAGACCATTAGAAAAATCAGGAATTAAATTATACATACCTAGTGCTGGTTCTGGAGTGTAGATTCCAGTTAATTGACAGATTATTCCAAGTATCCATGTTATAAGAATACCAATTAGAATATTTCCTTTAACATTTCTTATAACCAAGATAGATGTGATTAGAACTCCTAAGATTGCCAATAGAACTGTGATTCCTAAATTATTAAATGTTGCTACTACACCTTCTACTTGGTTAATTTGATTATATCCTTCTAATGAAAAGATACTAACTAAAGTAGGTCCAGAAATTACAATCTTTGCATTTTGTAGACCTATAAAAGCAATAAAAAGACCAATCCCAACACTGACAGCCCCTTTTAAATTTCTAGGGATAGCGTTAAATATGGCCTCACGTACGTTTGTTACTGATAAAAGTATAAATATAATACCTTCAATAAATACAGCAGTTAAAGCGGTTTCAAAACTATAACCCATCTTTAAAACAACTGTATAAGCAAAAAAGGCGTTTAGTCCCATTCCTGGTGCAAGTGCAAAAGGATAGTTAGCTAAAAGCGCCATGAATACACAACCTACCATTGATGATATAGCAGTTGCAGTAAATACAGCTCCAGAATCCATTCCGGTAGCGCTTAAGATATTTGGATTTACTGCTAGAATGTAAGCCATTGTCATAAATGTAGTAATTCCTGCTACTATTTCTGTTTTAACAGTAGTATTGTGTTCTTTGAGTTTAAATATTTTTTCTAGAGAACTCATTGATACCTCCTTATATAAATCTATTATAGACCAATTCATTTTTTAATTAAAGATACCTTCAATTAATTTTAATTTTTATATATTCAAAAAATAGAAAAGGCTCCGTTATTTACGAAGCCTTAAATTTTAAAATGTTCTTGGGATTATAAATACTATTATGTTTACAAGTAAAAATATTAATGTCCAAGCAATACTTCTTTTGAAGTCTCTAGTTTTAATTTTATTTTCTTCACTTGTTATAGCATAGCTTAGTAGAGATGCTAAATAACCTGTTATTGTCCAGATAAATAAAATTCCAAAAGTCGTTGCTCCTTTATCTAAAAATCTGGATACAGTCATTATAGAAAGCATCATTGAAATTAATAGTGGAACTTGTGACTTGTTTTTATCTAACCAGATAAGAAGAATTGCTGTCGCCAAAGAAATTATAAATACTATGGAATTTAATGTAGATTCAAATGAAATTGATTTTATTTGTTTTTCATTTATTACTTCTATAGAGTTTACATAGTATCCTGATTCTTGGAAGTTCTTAGATTCGTTTTTAATTCCTTTTTCTTGTTTGGTTGTGTCTCTAAAAGATTCAACTCGAGCATTGGTAACAAATACAGCATTCTGTGCTATATTTCCCTTTAGACCGTGAGTAATTTGTCTAGGTTCATAAAGCATGCTAAATTTTACTTCTGGAACTTCTTTATCCAAAGGAACTCTCATGTTAGATGTTGTACTGAATTCATGGTCTGGAACTTTTTTGTAAAGATCTTTTAATTTTAAATTTTCTTGGAATAATGCATTATTTATCTTATTATATTCACCTTTTAAAGTTACATCTGAGAATACTGGATTCATCTTATTAGGTAAAAATATTTGACTTACTGGATTTCCAAGTATTCTTAAGTTTCCGAAGTCTCCTTCATAAAGAAAACTTACATCATACTTTACTAAATCTTTATTATTTTCTTTAAAAATGGTTCTTGTTACGTTTAGTCCTGAAATATCTTGTGGATCTGAAAATATTATTCCATCAAAACTACCTTTTGCGTTTTGATCCTTTGGCCACAAAACATCAGTTGAAAAGGACTTAAAAAGTGTGGACAAAAACAATAAAACTATGAATACAGCATAAATTATGTAGTTTTTGATCTTCTTATCCATAATTACCTCCCACTGAAAATTATCTTTATACTATGATATCACGAAAATGTGGTTAAATAAAGCAGTATTTAATAAATATTTGTAAACATCTGTATTAATAACATTCTATTTATTTAATTTTTATTTTTTTCGATTTTAATATAATATTTTAAAAATTATTATATTATTAAAAATTATTAAATAAGCTTAAATATAAAAAAAGAACCGCCTATAAATTTTAGACAGTTCTTGATTTTACTAATTAATATTTAAATATATATTCTATTAGTTTTCTTTATTTTCGCATTTTTGATTTCCTACAGTGCAGGAAGTTTTGCATGCTGATTGGCAAGATGTTTGACATTCACCACATCCACCTTTTGCATAGGTGTCTCTTAGAGTTTTCTTTGTAAGTGTCTTTACTAATTTCATAATGTCTCCTTTAGTTTGATTTTAAATCTTTTCTATCTTGAAGAACTGAGTTAATTCCCCACTTCATTAGTTCATACTTCGTCTTATCTCCAGATGTTTCTATTACTAGTATATCATCTTTTACTTGGATTACTTTACCAACTATACCACCTATAGTTATGATATTGTCTCCAACTTTGACATTTTCTCTCATAGCTTGAATTTCTTTTTCTTTTTTCTTTTGTGGTTTTATTAAGAAAAAGTAGAAAAATATCATCAATATTATAAGAGGTAAAAAACTAGTGATTACTTTTGCGGTATCTTGATTCATAGTTCCTCCTTTATTTTAATCTAATTATATCTTTTTTAAGTCTAAATTGCAATTTAATCTATAACTCTAATTTCTATGCTGGTTGGATGGCCATTAAGATCAAATTCTTCTTCGCCTTTTCCAATTACTACTGATTTAGCTAGTGTTTCTTGTCCAATGAAATCAAGATTTTTTTCTATTGCACTTTTAACTTCATCATCACTCATATAAATGATTTCTATATTATCTAGGATATCTAGATCTTTTGTCTTTCTAAGTTGTTGTACTTTTGAGATAAACTCTCTTACCAAACCTTCTTCGATAAGCTCTGGTGTAAGTTCGGTATCTAGTATTACGAATTGGTTGTTTTCCATTGTAACATCGAATCCTTCTTTAGAGTTAATCTTAATATCTATGAAGTCTTCGCTTATTTCTGTATCTTCACCATTTAGATTTAAAATTACGGAATCTTCTGATAGTTTGGATACAAAGTCTTTTGCATCTACTTCTTGAAGATATTTTTGAAAATCTTTTACTTTACTTCCTAGTATCTTACCTACTACTTTGAAATTAGGTTTTAGTTCGTATTCCATAAACTTAGTTAAGTCATTTTCAAATACAACTTCTTTAACATTTAGCTCTTCTTGGATTAGATCTTTTAATGACCCTATTTCATCTTTTAAAGCCCCATCTAGTACTACTTCTTGTAATGCTTGACGAATTTTTATTCTTTTTTCTTCTCTAGATGCACGACCAAGTGTTACTATATGTCTTACTTTTCCCATCTTATCTTCAAGGGATTTATCAATCTTAGATTCATCAGCCTTAGGATAGTCTTCTAAATGAACTGACTCTTTATCTGTTAGAGATTTAAATAATTCTTCTGCAATAAATGGTGCTATTGGCGCTATTAGTTTAGAAATTCCTAATAGTACATCGTATGTCACTTTGTATACCGCCATCTTTTCTGCGTCCATTTCTGGTTTCCAGAATCTTCTTCTGTTTCTTCTGATGTACCAATTTGAGAAGTCTTCTATTACAAATTCTTGGATATCTCTTACAACTTTTGTAAGTTCAAAGATTTCCATATCTTCATTTACACTTTTAACTAATGAGTTGTACTTTGAAATAAACCATTTATCTATAAGTGTGTAGTCTTTTTCATCTACATCCATTTCTCTAGGATCTATGCCATCTGTATTTGCATAAAGACTAAAGAAATTATATATATTTCTAAGTGATCTAAAGAACTTAGATTCTACTTCTCTTAGTCCATCTTCATCAAATTTAGTTGGTGCCCATGGTGGTGATACGTAGATCAAGTACCATCTTACTACGTCTGCACCATATTGATCGAAGAGTTCAAAAGGATTTACTGTATTGCCCTTTGACTTGCTCATCTTCTTTCCATATTTATCTAGGATTAGATCGTTTACGAGTACATTTTTATATGGGCTCTTTCCTGTTACATAGGTTGAAATTGCAAGTAATGAATAGAACCATCCACGAGTTTGGTCTATACCTTCACAGATAAAATCAGCTGGGAATAGTTCTTCAAAGTCGTCCTTATGTTCAAATGGATAGTGCCATTGTGCAAAAGGCATAGCTCCACTGTCAAACCAAACGTCAATTACGTCTTTTTCTCTAGTCATTTCTTTGCCACACTTGTCACATCTTAAATGAACATTGTCAACGTATGGTCTGTGAAGTTCAACTCTTTCATCTATATCTTCTATTGCTTCTTTAACTAATTCTTCTTTTGATCCAACGGATCTAACATTACCACAGGAGCATCTCCAAAGTGGAAGTGGTGTTCCCCAATATCTTGAACGAGAGATCGCCCAGTCATTTAGATTTTCCAACCAGTTTCCGAATCTCTTTTCTCCTACGAAGTCTGGGAACCAATTAACTCCATTATTGTTTTCTATTAGTTTATCTTTGAATTTTGTGACTTCTATATACCAAGATGGGTGTGCATAATAGATTAGAGGTGTGCTACATCTCCAACAGTGTGGATAGTTATGTTCCATGGCTTGCTTCTTAAATAGAAGACCATTTTCTCTTAGATACTGAATTACATGTTCATCTGCATCTATTACAAACATACCTTTCCAAGGAGTGTCTGTATATTTTCCTTCTTCGTTTACAGGATTTAATACTGGAAGATCATATCTTCTTCCTGTTTGGTAGTCGTCTTCACCAAAAGCTGGCGCAGTATGGACGATACCTGTACCATCTTCAGTGGTTACATAGTCTGCAAGTGTTACGAAAAATGCTTTTTTATCTGTTTTTATAAATGGAAGTAGTTGTTCATACTGAACGTATTCCAAATCTTTTCCAGTCATTTTTTCTAACACTTCTACTTCTTCAGGTTTTTCAAATACTTGAGAGATTAAAGCTTCTGCTAGATAGTATACTTCTCCATCGTATTTAACTTTTACATATGTTACGTTCGGATTTACAGTAAGTGATACGTTTGATGCAAGAGTCCAAGGAGTTGTTGTCCAAGCTAAGAAGTACTCATTCTTATCCTTTAATTTGAACTTGCAAGTAGCTGTTTGAGATTTGGTCAATTGGTATCCTTGAGCTACTTCATGTGAAGCAAGGCCTGTTCCACATCTTGGACAGTAAGGTAAAATTTTGTGTCCTTCATAGATCAGTCCTTCTTTAAACATTGAATCTAGTATATGCCAAACAGATTCAATGTAATTGTCTTCAAGAGTTATATATGGATTATCTAGATCTACAAGATATGCCATTCTCTCTGTTAATTCTCTCCACTCTTTTTCGTATTCAAATACAGATTCTCTACATTTTTTATTGAAGTCTTCGATTCCGTACTTTTCGATATCTTGTTTGTTGTGAAGATCTAGTTTCTTTTCAACTTCAATTTCAACTGGTAGTCCATGAGTGTCCCATCCAGCTTTTCTCTTAACTTGGTAACCTTTCATGGTTTTATATCTACAAGTTAAATCTTTTAGTGTTCTAGCTAAAACGTGGTGTATTCCTGGTTTTCCATTTGCTGTTGGCGGTCCTTCATAAAATATATATTTTTCGCAACCGCATCTTGATTCTACAGATTTATGTAATAAATCTATATCATCCCAATACTTCGAAATTTCATGTTCTCTTTTTTCTACACTCTCTTTAGAGAGCACTTTAAATTTTTCCATTTATCCTCCTATAAAAAAAGCCCCTTGAGAAAAATCTCAAGGGACGAATTTCCGTGGTACCACCCTAATTATAGTTACCTATCACTTTAGTAGCTATAAGGTCGCTATCCTGTAGGCATTTCCTCCTACATGCTGACAGGTGATCGAAATAAAATAGTGGCATCTTTCACCAAATTAATGCCTCTCTGTAAAATTTATTATTTTCCTTCTGTCAATGGCTTGTCTTTGCAAATTCCGCAAGGGTCGTTTGCTTAAACATATTTATTATAGAATCTTGAATATACGATAACTTTTGATGGAACTTACACTTTTCTCGTTCTTTTTGTGTGTTGTTTTTAGAGCAATATTCATCACCTGATCTAAGACACCTATTTATTTGAATAGGTCCATCAATAGCTTCGATAATCTCATACAAATTTAGATCATACTTGTCCCTAACTAAATAGTATCCTCCATATGCTCCTCTCTTTGCATCTGTTATACCTGCTAGGTTTAGTTTTCTAAGTATTCTTAGAGTAAATCTTTCTGGTATTGCTTGAGTCTCTGCAATTTCTGGAGCGGATACTACTTCGCCTTCTTTAGTTGCTAAATAAGAACAAATTCTAAACGCATAATCTACTTCTTGAGTAATTCTCATTGTTTCCTTCACCAATCCATTCTAATATATTATAATCAGTTCGTCAAATTGTTTTGTTCTTTACGTAACTTTACGACTTTACTTTTATAGTCTAATTCTATCATATTGTAGCAAATTAGTACACCTTTTTTAATATTTTCTTTTGCAATAGTTTCATTTGTTATTAAGCCTATTGGAACTAAATTTTCTCTATTACTTTTTTCTACATCAACTAAAGTACCAAATACCATGTCTGATCCAATTCCATCTATTTTTTCCCCAGCTTTTATATCTCTTTTCGCTACTGCAACAGTTTCAGCAAATGGAGCATTTTCAATAGGAGTTATAGATGAATCTTCAAGAACTACTGCTTTTGCTATTGATCTCGGTGTTTCTATTGAAGTTAAATGGTAAGGTCTATATATCGAAAAGTTTGGTCCTTCCCCCATTTGCAAGAATTTCATTTCATATTCCATAACTTCTGAATTTGGTCTTACTATTGCAAATACTCCTGGATGAATTCCCTTTACAAAATCTACTGTACCTGTTTTGTTAAATACTCCACCATCTTCTACTAATTTAAAATTATCCACTAAGTCTTTTGGATTTGATTCTATAAAATGACATCCCGTTACATCAGGTTTAAATCCTGTTGCATTGCATACTGCGTTTAATTCAATCATAGTATTTGTTCCGTCTACAAAAGATGTTAACATTCTTGGGCTAAGTCCTTTTTTAAGTGCTTCATTTTTAAGCATTTCATTCGTTGCGTAATTATTTAGAACATTATTCTTGCCTTTTCCCAAATGTAGCACTTCAAATCCAGAAAACTTTGCAAATTCATACAGTTCCATTATTGCTCCAGGTTCATCTCCGTAAGAACCTGAATAGACTACATTGTTTTCCTTAGCAATCTTTCTTAAAATAGGACCAACTGTTGCGTCCATTTCAACATTTAGGCTTACTACATGGACTTTGTTTTTTAGAGCTCTTAGCGTAATATCACAGCCTAATTCAACTGAACCTGTAGCATCACAGATACAATCAGAAAATATCCTCATAGTAGATAGTTCTAAGTTTGTAGTTGCAATTATTAGATTTCTCTCATATGCAGATATGGCTTCAACTATATCATTTGTAAAGACAAAGTCATTTTCACTGATATTTAATTTTTTTAATTTATTTATTATTCTGTCCTTATCTCTTGCGGCTACTATTGTTGGTCTAAAACCTTCAAGTCTTAGAAGCTGATCTAGGAGCGAGCCGCCCATTAGTCCAAGGCCTACTATGGATACTCTTATTGTTCCATATTCTTTCATTTTTTTATTTAAATAAAACATTATTCCTCCATTAAATAGAAGATGCTGCCACGTAAGCGCTACTCCATGCCCATTGCAAATTATAACCTCCGCAGTCACCATCAATGTTTAATATTTCACCTATGATGTATAGGCCATTTACAATTTTTGATTCCATATTTTCATTTATTTCTTTTGTAGATATGCCACCTACTGTGACTTGAGAGTTTTTATAACCATTATTTCCTATTATTTCAAATTCACTCTCAGTTAAAAGTTTCAAAAGTTCATATGATTTGCTCTGATCTAAATCCATTACTTTCATATTTCTATCCAAATCCAAAGTTTTAAGTACATAGTGGATAAATTTCTTGTTTAGGATTCCAATTAAAAATCTTTCCAAAGTCATATCTTTTGAGCTTATCATTCTATAAAAATATTCCAAGAAATCATTTTTATCCTCTTCTGTCATTAGATCATTTACTATGCTAAATCTAAGTCTATAGTTTCCATCTAGGACATATCTGGATAGATCAAGTATCGGAGGTCCACTTATTCCATAGTCTGTAAATAAAATATCTCCAGATCTTTCTTTTATAACTTTACCGTCTTTTAAAAGATAGCATACTCCTTCTACTTTAGTCCCAGAAAGATGCTTCAGAAAATTAGATTTTAATTTAAGCTGTACAAGTGCAGGATGTGTTTCTAATACAGTGTGTCCTAGATCTTTTAAAAGTTTATAACCATTTCCATCTGATCCTGAACTAGCCATGCTCATTCCCCCAGTTGCCATTATTACTCTATCAAAAGTATAGCTTTCCTCTTTTGTGTGAATCTTAAATCTATTTTTTATTTTTTCAATTTTATTTATATATTTATCGGTTTTTACTTCTATATTTCTATTTTCTAATTCTTCTAAAAAAACATTCAACACACTAGCCGCTGTTAAACTTCTCGGATATATCTTGCCACTTTCTTTTGTTGTGGTTAAGATTCCTAAGTCTTCGAAATATTTTACCGCCGTTTCATTGTCAAAATTTTTATAAATCTTAAACGCGAAGTCTCCATCGCCATGGAAATTTTTTCTCTCTACAGATACATTTGTAAGATTGCATCTGCCATTTCCAGTTGCCAATAGTTTTTTGCCAATGCGATTATTTCTTTCGAAAATGGTCACTTCATGTTTTTCAGAAGCTACAAGTGCAGAGAATATTCCTGCTGCTCCTCCACCGATTACTGCTACCTTCATAGTATCACCTATTACATTATACAGAACTTTTGTGAAAATAAATAGAAATTATGCAAAGGTCCTATAATTATTGTATAATCTTCTTTAGGAGGTATTTATGGACATCACAGAAAGATTTTTAAATTATGTTAAATTTGATACACAATCCGATGCAAAATCAGAAACTGTTCCTTCTACAGAAGGTCAAATGGTTTTTGCAAAATATTTAGAAAAAGAACTAAATGACATGGGTGTAATAACAGATTTAGATGACAAGGGATATCTATTTGGATATATTCCTTCAAATGTAGACTTTGATCTACCTAAGGTTGGATTCTTAGCCCATCTCGATACTGCGCCTGACTTCTCTGGTAAAAATGTAAACCCTCAAATAATTGAATATAAGGGTGGAGATATTAAATTATTAGACGGATCCATTATGAGTCCAGAAGAATTTCCAGGGCTAAACGATGTCGTTGGAGAAGAAATAATCGTAACCGATGGCACTACTCTACTTGGCGCTGATGACAAATCTGGTATCGCAATTATAATGGATGCAATAGAAAAAATAGTTAATGATAATACTATTAAACATGGTGAAATAAGAGTTGGCTTTACTCCTGATGAAGAAATAGGAAGAGGTCCACACCACTTTGATGTAGAAAGATTCGACTGCGACTTTGCTTTTACAGTTGACGGAGGAAAGATTGGTGAGCTTCAATACGAAAACTTTAACGCTTGTTCTTGCTTTATAGAAATTGAAGGTAAGAGTGTTCATCCAGGATCTGCAAAAAATATAATGATCAACGCATTAGATATTGCAACAGAACTCAATGAGTCTCTACCTGTTCAAATGAGACCACAGTTTACAGAAAACTACGAAGGTTTCTTCATGCTATCATCTATGAACGGTGGAGTAAGTCACGCAAGCATGGAATATATCATTAGAGACCATGATATGGATAAATTCAACGAAAAGAAAAATATCATGAAACTTCTCGTAAATTTCTTAGAAGAAAAACATCAAACCAAGATAAACTTAGAGTTTGAAGATTCTTATTTTAATATGAAGGAAAAATTACTTCCTCATATGGATAAGATCATGCTTGCTAAGAAATGTATGGAAGAAGTAGGAATCGAACCAATAATAGAACCTATTCGTGGTGGATCTGACGGATCTCAACTCTCATACATGGGTCTACCTTGTCCAAACTTCTTCGCTGGAGGATATAATTTCCACGGTAAGTACGAATTTATACCAATCTCTTCCATGGTTAAAGGAAGTAAACTCGTAGTTAGAATAATTGAAAATTTAGTGGAGGAAAATAAATAAATGAATTTAAAACCAGAATTAGTATTTAAGTATTTTAAAGAAATATCCAATATTCCAAGACCATCTGGCCACGAAGAAAAGATGACCGAATATCTTAAAAATTTCGGAGAAAGCAGAAATTTAGAAACTATCGTTGATGAAGTTGGAAATGTGCTTATAAAAGTACCTGCAACTAAAGGATATGAAGATTCTAAAACAGTAATCGTTCAAGGCCATACAGATATGGTTCCAGAAAAGGCAGATGATTCTAACCATGATTTCTTAACTGATCCTATTGAATTAATCGTCGATGGAAATATTCTTCATGCAAATAATACAACCCTCGGTGCCGATGACGGAATTGGAGTTGCTTTTGGACTTGCTCTTATTGATGATAAAGATGCTGAACACGGACCACTTGAATGCCTATTTACAATTTCAGAAGAAACTACCATGAAAGGTGCTCTAAATCTATCTGACAAACTTCTTACAGGATCTTACCTTTTAAACATCGACTCAGAAGAAGAAGGTGTCATGACAGTAGGATCTGCAGGTGGAGTTAATTATATAGGTAGATTTGATTACGATCCAGTTATTGTATCTAATGATTACGATGTCTATGAAATTAACTTTTCAGGATTCTTAGGTGGCCACTCTGGCATGATGATCGATAAAAACAAAGGAAATATGATCGTAGTTATGGCTGATCTTGTTAAAAAACTTTCTGATGCTATGATTGTTGATTTCGATTGTGGAACTAAACAAAACGCAATTCCTAGAATGGGTAGTTTAACAATTGCTACAAAAGAAGATATCGATGCAACTATTCCTTCAATTATGGAAAAATATAAAGATATAGATGGAAATTTAGAAATAACCTATAGCAAAACTTCTGCAGAGACAGCTATGAGCACTATTGATTCTGAAGCTTTCTCTAGCTATTTACTATCAGTTCCAACAGGTGAAAATTCATACATGGACAGTGAAAAGACAATCCTTGAATCATCATCAAATCTTGCAATAGTTACAAAACTAGACAATAGCTACGAAATAACTGTTTCTGTTCGTTCTGCAAAAGAGGAAAGAAAAAAGGAATTAGAAGATAAACTTGAGCTTGCATCAAAAACTTTTAATGTAGATTATAAATATTCCGAAGGCTATCCTACTTGGGTTTATCGTGAAGATTCAGAACTTAGAGACCATGCAATGGATCTTTATAAAAAACTATACAACAAAGAAATGAAAGTAGAAGTTACCCACGGCGGACTTGAATGTGGAGTCTTCTACGAAAAATATAGAGATCTTGATATGATTTCAATAGGACCTAATATAACTGGTGCTCACACTCCTAAAGAATCTTTGGAAATAGATTCTACAGAAAGAGTCTATGAGTTTGTAAAAGAACTTTTAAAATCACTAAAATAAATTAAAATTTAATAATACAAAAAATATAAATACGGCTTGTGAAAACAAACCGTATTTTTTTATGCATTAAATTTTCTTTTTATATGTCTAATAATAAGTAGTATTCCGAATACTAAACCGATATATCCGTTAACAACATACACAATATTTACAAGTTTATTGAAATGGATAGTTAAACCTACAATAGCTCCAATTATTCCTAAAATAATAGTAAGCATCTTATATTTTCTCGTTCCATCTTCTGAAAATCTTGCAACTACATTCCAAAGTAAAGGAACAGCTGAGGTGTATATCCCAAAGAAGATTACTATTGAAAAAATGTGAGCAAGGGTTGGGTGAATATCTCTAGCAAGCATAAGCATTGGTATCTGTGAAGAGTAAACCTTGCTTATGGAAATATATATTGCTAAACTCACTAAAAATGAAGCTACTGAAAATCCAAAGGCCCCAGTGAAAATAGAAAGTCTACCTTCCTTCTTACTGTTTAGTTCTTTTCCAATACTTGATAAAAATCCTGCAAGCCATATTAAGTTGAATCCAACGTATGACCCTGCAGCTAGTATAGGATTAGTTGATGCTACATGAAGATCCCCAGAATTTAATGCCATTTCTAAATCGCCAGCAGCGTTCGGGATGTTTTTAAAATTTAAGATAAGTGAAACAGTTCCAACTCCTATTGCTAGTATTACGATTACTGGTCCAATAGATCCTATGATATCTACGATTCGATCAAGACCAAAATATACTGTTAGCATTACAAAGACTGCAAGTACTATACCTCCAACATATTTAGGTGAATTGTACTGTTCCATAGCTGTTGCCTGAGCACCAGCTACCATAACTGTATATGATAAAAATAGAAAAAACACTGAGAAATAATCGTAAAACTTGCCGACGAATTTGCCGCCAACTTCTGTATATATATCATTAGGGTTTTCGAAATGTTTTTCATACCCTGTTATAATTAATTCCGTCCCTATCATGTAAAATAGAGCAAATACCAATACTAAGCTAAGTGCACCCATCTTTCCATAAGCTGAAAAATACTGCATTAGTTCTTGTCCTGTTGCGAATCCAGAACCTATTATGAGGGCAATAAAAGCTCCTCCAAATGAAATTACTCTTTTAAAACTTACTTTTTCCTGCACAAACATTCTCCTCTCTTTTGTATAGATAAATCATCTCAAAAGTTTAATTTTTTTTAATTTAATTTTAATTAAGTTTACGTAATTTAAGCATATATAAGTTAATAGATTGATTATAAAATTTTTACGACATTCTCTATAGTAACATTTTTTTATTCATAAGTCCAATGTTTGAAAGGCTATAACAGTTGCAAAATTCAAATAATTCAAACTTTGTTAATATATTCTCAACTATTTTTGCATAATTAAAAGATTAATAAATATCAAAATTAAATATTTATAATAAATTTTTTTCAGATAAAAGAGGTCTTTTGAAAATAAAAAAGAAGCCTACTTTAAAGAGCTTCTTTCAATGTTCTAAAAGATTTTTCAAATAATTTCTATTGAGTATGTACATTTTCCTACCTTCAAGTCGTATTACTTTTTCTAACTCAAGCTTTTTAATTTCTTGATTTAGTACAGATCTATTCACACATAGAATTTTCGCAAATACATCCTGAGTCCCTGGAAGGATAAATATATCGCTATCTGGTGATGATTCAATAACCCATTCCGCAAGTCTTTGAGAAACTTTTGGTCGTCTAACGGTCCTTATAACTTTTTTGTTATAACATGTGTACTTAGATACAAATCTAAGCACATTGTCCATAAATTTTATATCTTGAGATATACATCCCATTAAAGGTTCAACAGGTATGTGGTAGATCAGCGCATCTTTATGACAGTAAATATTATATGGATAATACTTTTCTCCACCGTATATTAAGTAGAAAGGAAAAGCGTCATTTTCAAAATAGTATGAAGATACTACCTCACTCCCTTCTAAATTATATTCATTGGTCTTTAGTGAACCTTTTAAGATCACATGTATGTAATTTATTTTTTCACCCATCGAATTAACCAGTTCACCAGATTTATATTCTTTTTTAATTATAGACATTTGATCTATCTTTTCTTTAGATTTTACATCTATTCCTCTAAAAAGATCAAAGTCTTTTAAATTTTCATAATACATAGTATGCCCTCTATCTTAGTTTTATTTTAATATAGCCCAAAATAAAAAGATTTGCAAATAGATAAAAACTTAAACATTTATATAATTTATTTTATTTTTAATACTTACTTTAAATACATTATCTGATAAAAAAGAAGAGATGGTTCCATCTCTTCTCATTAATCTAATTATCCTTTTTTAAATATTGTTGGTGAAGCTACATCTGTAGATAGTGCTCTTATAGCACGTTCTACTAGTTCATCTCTTAGATGATCTTCCTTAGATCCTAATGCTGGATCTCCAACTGGATAAGGTATTGCTACTGTTGGTACGATTCTATTCGCTCCAACTGATTCTGAAATTGTAGTGATAGTTGCCATATGAACTATCGGAATACCGTATTTTTCGATCTCTTTAACCATTGTTGCACCGCAACGTGTACAGGTGCCTCAGGTCGATGTCATAATAACACCATCTACTCCGGCATCATAAAGTTCTTTTCCAATTTCTTGTCCAAATCTTTCTGAGTTTGCTACGGAAGTTCCAGTTCCTGTGGTTGAGTAGAAATATTTATATACTCCACCGATCTTACCTTCTTTTTTAAGTCTAGTAAGTTCATCAAGTGGTGCTACTCTATCTGCTTTTTCATTACAATATACCGGGTCAAATCCACCGTGGATTGTAACGAATGTACCCTTTAGTTCGTCTAAGTCTGAAATATCATACTTAACCCATTTTTGTGCAGATGCTGATTGTAGTCTGTCTGGGTTTCCTTCTGGAACGATTCCACCTGTAGTTACTAAAGCTATAACTGCTTCCTTCATATTTGTAATTGGAGGAGCTGGTTCAACTTTATCGAACTTAGGCATAGGAAGTTCTGTTTCATACTCTTCGTTATTCAAACGATTAAGCATCATATCTACCGCACGTCTAGCTCCAATTTTTTCACTAAATACGGTTAGCCTTCTACCTTGATGGAAATATCCATCTACTTCTGGAGATATTTCTACTCCATTTAAAAGTTTTTCAGCAATTGGTATCATATTTCTTATGGCTTTTCTCATTGTTGCTGCTGAATCACCAGTTGGAACTATATATGAATGAAATCTACATTGTTCAACTGCAGGGTTTTCTTCATACATCCCTGTTAAAACAGTTGTCTTATCCTTTAATGTATTTGCAACTCCCGCACATGCCATTCCATATCTACCAGCGTTAAATGCAGGTCCTGCTACCACTAGATCTGGTTTTAATTCATCGTATGTTTTCATGATGAACTCTTTAGCTATGATTTCATGTTCGTTAAAGTAGTTATCTCCACATATAATTGTGTGGGTAACCTCGCCAGATTCTAATCTCTTGTTAAATTCAACAGCCGGGCCTACTGGACCTTCAACAACCTGCGGTTCGAAATCAGCTTTATCTTCTCCACCTATTTGACCAAAGAATTGGTTTAGATAGTATATTACTTTTTTCATAAACCCTCCTACGATAATGTCACTGTAAGGTTGTGTGTTCCTATTTCAGAAGTTGAAGCTATAATTGCGTTTAACTCGCAAGTTATATTTCCTTCTTCATCTAGTGAACCGTCCCAACCTCCAGATAAGTTTGCAATAGCTCTGTCATCTCCTAGAACTTTTGACGCCTTTGGAAGATGTACTAAGTGAGAAACGTTACCTGTACTTACAACGGCTTTCGCTTCGTCTTTTGTATCTGCAAGTGGTTGAGAATCTCCACCCCATCCAGAACATTCGTCAGTTATAAGAACAGCCTTTATTCCTGATTTTTCTAATCCTTCAGCAATCATTACTAGATCTGAGTCAGGGTTTCCGTATCCTTCTTCAGACACTATTACTGCATCTGCTGCAAGTTGTTTACAAAGCTTAACGGTGTAATCACAAGTTCTAAGCTTACCATCGAGTATAGTTAACTCTGGTACTAAGATTAGACCTAGGAAGTTAATTGTCTTTCCATGTTCTTTTAGAAGTTCTAAGATAACAGCATTGTTTTGATGTTGATACGTTGTGATCTTGTCACAAGCTGCAACACAGTTACCAGATATAACAGCTCCATCAAGTTCTTCTAGTGGATTTAAAAGAGTTGGCAGAATCTGTTTAGCGTCAACACCGTAGATGTAACCGTCATGAAGAAGTCCTTGAGCTATAAGCATCTCAGCGTATACGACTCTTGGTAAATCCTTTAATTTTTCTGAACTAGTTACAAAATCTTCTATTTCGTATACATCACTATTATCTGGGTTTATATCCTTAAGAGCTTCTCCTAAGTACTCACTGGAAGCAAGTCCTGCAAGTCTGGCAGTTCTTTCATGTTCATGAGGTTCCAAACCTTCAACAGGCGTGATATTTACAACAACGTTTAATGTCTTTGAAAAAGGAGTCCATTTAGCTCCTTCACCCCACATGTCAATTATTCCTTCTTGGAAACCTACTATATCTCCTGTAGTTACAACTGCTACGTTCTTCATAACTTTTGTAATTCCGTCACCAAGTTGTTCTATTTCTCCAGTAACGCCTGGGAATTTATTAGTTCTGTCTACTCTAAATCTTGGTTCTATTACATCTTTAACCGGAATAATTCTTATTTCTTCTCCAGGTCTAGCAAGATCGATTTCTACACTTTTTACAGTTTTGTCTTTTAAGATAGTAGCCTTCATCTCTTCTTTATTTATAAAAAGAGTTCCGTCTACGATCTTGGTTTCATCTGCAAAATCAATGTTAGAAATCAAAACATTCTGAAGTTCTAACTTCATATTTCTACCTCCTTTAATAATTGTAAAACTGATTTTTTCTCTTTATGTAATTCATCAAATGAACTATAAAGCAAATTCTTATCTATAATTTTATAATCTTCGATATTTTTATAGTCAGGCTTTCTAATGCCCATGGTATTTGTGTATGAAATTATCGAATTCTCTACTATTTCAAGAGTTTTGTTATAAAGATTTTGATCCGTATAACTATCCACCATAATGACTGATCTAACTGGAGATAAGATCATTCTAATAGATGCTGGCAATGGATGGCTAACCGCCAAGTAACCTTTATGCATGTGGTCTCTTACAGATTTTAAAACATCTATAAAATCCCCATCTATGTAAATAGTATCTTCTCTATCTTTAAAAATGCTATTATTAGTAATTACAATATATCTATCTTTCAAAGCTATCAAATCCTTTTCCTAAGCTACAGTTTTATTATAACACTTTATATTTATAAAGCATGTTATAGCTCTAACATTTGAGGCTTATCTTATCAAATTTTTTTAATTTTATCCTAATAGTATTATTGAAATCATTTGCATGATCATTTTTATAAAATTGCAATAAAAACCTGCTAACAAAAGTCAAGCATAACCTGAAATTAATTTCAGGTTATTTGATTACTTGAGTAATTAAATAACCGCATGGCAAACAAGCCGAG